>ERZ791911.50-NODE-50-length-119695-cov-5.370679_pt1 | contig 119695 bp, 99 predicted proteins | sample MGYA00510142_ERZ791911 | MGnify/ENA primary metagenome ERZ791911 (study PRJEB30046, sample SAMN00792056) | human gut metagenome | study: EMG produced TPA metagenomics assembly of the A metagenome-wide association study of gut microbiota in type 2... | reverse complement strand
TATTTGCAAGACTTGAAGAATTACATATGAGCCAGACGGAACTGTCCAGAAGAACCGGTATTGCGACCAGTACGATCAGTGACTGGCGAAAGAAACAGATTAATCCACAGGCGGATAAACTGGTGTCTATATGTAAGGCGCTGGATATGACGCTTGTGGAATTACTTTGTGACGAAGAATGATCAGTTACCTTGCACTTCTTGATGTCTGCAAGCAAATCAACGATAGTGCCCGGTCGAAGAAACAGCAGCGGAATGTTTCTGTTATTCAGGATATTGATGGGAACAATATTGGGGATGATCTGCCAAGTGAGTATAGCGGATCAAAATATACACATAGTATCAAAGGAACAAATGCGAAAGCGAAAGCAAATGCTGTACAAGGAATTCCTGAAATGATAGAAATAGCAGTAGGAAAACATTTTCGGGAAAATAAGGAGAGCAAGCATTGGAGAAATGCAATGTATGGCTGGTATCGTTATGATTCAAGATTTGCAATTCCGGTATATAGAGATGATGAAGAGGTGGAGAGGTATAACATTTTTCATGCTTCGCTGATTGTAAGATATTCAGAGGATGGGAAACTGTATTTGTATGACGTAATAGACATAAAAAAAGAAACGAGCAACCCGATTGAGCCGTAAGGCTGTACACGACAAAAAACCCATTCCTTTTTATGAATAGATGATACAATATAGTAGAAGAAATGTCAATCCGAATATTCGAAAATTAAAACGTTAAGATGGTATTTGTATATAATAAAAGTAGGGCTATGATTACTTGCTGTAATGACGGTACAAGACCTGTTATTTTTAAGATTGAGAGAATAGAAATTGATAAGTGATAAATCGCAATTGATGGAGGTAGTGTGAATTATGAAAAAGATTGTATGTGCAATGCTATGTATTCTGCTTGAATTTAGTTTGAGTGCTTGTGGCGGAAATGTTAATGAAGTAAATACGCATAATGTAGAATCTGAAATATATTCTGAAGAGGACATTGCAACTGCTATTGACACCATAAAAAAAGAGTTTAAGAGCAACTGGAATGGATGTACTCTTACAGAAATTTATTATGCAGGGGATGACAGTTCTAAAGACCATCAAGATTGGGCAGATAGGAACAATGCAGATGAAGTCATTGTTTTGCTATCTTCGTTCGATGTTGATTCATCTGGAGGAGATGGTTCTCTGAATCCAAATAGTACATACAATGATTGGAAGTGGATTTTAGTTAGAACAAATGGCGGACAATGGCAACATGTTGACCATGGATATTAAAATGAATTCCGGATTACCACTTCACCCATAACAAGCCCATCAAACAATCCTTCAAAGAGATCAAGCTCTAAGGTAAGCCCCTGATTAAGCGGAATCTTATAGCGCGTTTTCGCAATCACATTGCCGTCTGCCTTGGCGCAGAGTGTCCGGTAAGCAGCTTCGTCAATCGGAAGCTCAAATTCCTGTCGGGCTAACATACCACTGCTTTTGCCAGTCAGGACATATTGGCAATCGGAGACTGCAGATGCTGCGTCGTATAAGGTTTTCTTGCGTACCCGGATCACCGGATTGGTCGTCACATATGCCTGCTCAATGCCGTAATGTGGGTATGTGTCTAGCTGATCTGGCAGTTTATGAAATAAAAATTTACGTTCGATTTCCATATTTTGTTCCTCCGTGTCTGGAATATCTGTCAAGCGTTTTTGAAAAAGTCCTTGACGGCATAGTTTAAGTCTATGTTTGCAGATGGATTTCTCCTGCGAAAGCCAAAGGAGGACGAAATATGGCAAACAGAGAGTACAAAAGTGATGTGCACCGTGTATAATATCAATCTGGGGAATAATGAGGATTTGAAGAAGCGGAGCCAGACATTGCGGGAGTATATGATATTTGTTGGATATGTAAATGAGAATCTCGCAAAGGCAAAAAGGGCGAGAAGGATTATGAGGTTGCAATCAGAGATGCGGTGAACCGCTGTATTGCAGAAGAATAAAACACTTGAACAGATTGCGGATGAACTCGAAGAATCTGTCAAAGATATCCGGCCAATTTACGATATCGTGAAGAAACATGCTCCAGAATATGATGTGGATGTAATTACCACAGAAGTACTGGAAACACGGGAAAATAAAAAAGAATAAAACTTTAAAAAGAGGTGAAGCGGATATGAAATTTATTCGAGGTATCTACTCAGTACAGTTGATGTAAACTGTTGGCAGATTGTGCTGAGGTGAAAATAAACTTGCTAGCAGTCGTTAACTGTACTGTCCAAATGATTGAAATATAATATTAAAGGAGTACAGTTATGCGCTATATAAAAGAAATTCTAAAAAATAACAAATTATGGGTATTGGCTTACATTGGACTAGGTATATTTAATGCATTTATGGCTAATTACAAAACGGACTATTTTCAGAAGGTTATTGACGGATTGGCGGCCGGAACACTTACATTTGCAGGAGTTATAACCTACGGTCTTATTTTGCTGGTAAATTATTGTATGAATTATCTGGATAATTATCCGGAAAAGAAATTGGAGTATGGTATTTATCTGGATTTTAAGCTTTTATCGCTTAGAAAAATAAGTACAATCGATTATACGGAATATCAGAAAATAGGTACTGGAAAACTTGTTCAAAGGATTGAGAATGGTTCATCCGCAGGCAGAAATGTAGTATTCAATTTCTGGTTGCGTTTGATTCGTGATTTACTTCCTACTATTGTTTTTAGTGTATATTTTATTTGGAAGATTGATAAAAAAATTACTTACATATTGTTTGTAGGCTATATACTTATTTTTATAATAACCAATATTCTGCTAAAGTTTCTATACAAAATAAAAGAAAAGATTTTGAACAGTGAGGAGCTATTCAATCATTTTCTGGTCAGGGGCTTTATGGAAATGCTGGTGTTCCGTATGAGCAAACAGTTTCCGAGTGAAATAAAGAAAACCCATAGTGCAAAAGAGGATATTGTATCATCAAAAGTAAAAATGAATATGATTCATGAAGCTTTTTTTACAATATTTGCGCTACTTGTGGCAATGTTAGATATTGGTATTTTATTTTACGCATGGAAAACAAAAAATCTTACAGTGGGATCTATAGTTGCACTCATTGCGCTGATTGAAAATGCTTACACGCCGATAGCTATTTTTAATGTACTTTATGTTCAATATAAATTGGATAAGGCGTCCTATAAGAGATTTGAAGAATTTTTAGATTTAAAAGAGGATAATCAATTAAGAAATGGTAACGCAATTCATACGGACATTGGTGAAATATCGATAAAAAACTTATCGTTTCAATTTGAAGAACGGAAAATTATTGATGATTTGAGCCTGTTCATAAAACGGGGACAAAAAATAGCTTTTGCAGGTGAAAGTGGCTCTGGGAAATCCACGGTGATTAAGATATTACTGGGATTACTAAAATACAATCAGGGAGAAATCTACTTAGGTGATATGGAGTTAAGTGGAATTTGCCTTAATAATTTGTATGACAGAGTCAGCTACATATCGCAGGATGTTCCTGTTTTTGATGGAACAATAAAGGAAAATCTGGTATTTGAGAAGAATGTGTCAGAAGAACAAATGCTGGACGCATTGAAGGAAGTGCAATTATCTCATTTGGTTGAGAATCTTGCGGAAGGTTTAGATACTGAAATTGGAGAGAAAGGTACTTGCTTATCAGGAGGAGAAAAACAAAGACTTGCATTCGCACGCTTGTGGTTTGAAAACCCTGAACTTGTCGTTTTGGATGAAGCAACATCTGCAATGGATAATTTAACTGAAGAAAATGTAATGAAATCGGTTATGCTAAAAATGAAAGATAAAACGGTCATTGCGATTGCGCATAGATTGAATTCCATTGCCGGTTTTGACAGAATTATTCTCTTTAGAGAAGGGAAGATTGTTGGACAAGGGACTTTTGAAGAACTATTACATACGGATTCTTATTTTAAGGAATTGTATAATGCGAATGTGCAATAATTGAACTTTTTACAGAACAATTAATATCCCCGGAGACAGGGTTAACCACCCAAAATCTCCGGGGATGTTTCGCTTGAAAATAACGTTAATTATGCAGAAAGTGACTGTATAAACTGTGCGATTTCTTCTTTGCGCATCACGCTCATCGTACTGTTGTGGAAATGCGTATCATACGTCACTTCTTTTTTCACTGCAAAAGAATCCGGTAAGGTGTAGTTCTTGGCTGTTTCTTCATCCGGGAATTCCACTTCGCCCATAACAAGCCCATCAAACAATCCTTCGAAGATATCAAGTTCTAAGGTAAGCCCCTGATTAAGCGGAATCTTATAGCGCGTTTTCGCAATCACATTGCCGTCTGCCTTGGCGCAGAGTGTCCGGTAAGCAGCTTCGTCAATCGGAAGCTCAAATTCCTGTCGGGCTAACATACCACTGCTTTTGCCAGTCAGGACATATTGGCAATCGGAGACTGCAGATGCTGCGTCGTATAAGGTTTTCTTGCGTACCCGGATCACCGGATTGGTCGTCACATATGCCTGCTCAATGCCGTAATGTGGGTATGTGTCTAGCTGATCTGGCAGTTTATGAAATAAAAATTTACGTTCGATTTCCATATTTTGTTCCTCCGTGTCTGGAATATCTTGAAGATTTCCCCAAACTATTATATACTACATGTAATTATGGGATGGAATTGTAACATTTGTTAGATACAAGTTCGTAAAACCATAACCGGTCAATAATTCCTTGTAAATTATAATGTATTTTATAATAGAAGGAAAGTGGAATTTTAGAAGATGAATATACATGTTTGCGGGTCGGAAATCAACCGGTTTCATGATGCGCAGGGCAAGGAGGATGCATATGAGTAAAGTAAATGTATATCTTGCAGATGGTTTTGAAGAGGTCGAAGGGCTGACCGTCGTAGATCTGCTGCGGCGCGCAGGCATCGAGACAGATATGGTATCCATTATGGGACGGAAAGAAATTACCGGTGCACGGAAGATTCCCGTGCTGGCAGATAAGCTCTTTGAAGAGCAGGACGATCCGGATGTGATCGTGCTTCCGGGCGGTATGCCGGGAACCCTGCACTTAAAGGCGCATGAAGGTCTGGCAGATCTGATCCGGAAAGCAGACAAGGAAGGAAAATTGCTTGCAGCAATCTGTGCAGCACCAACCATCTATGGAGAGATGGGACTTCTCGAAGGAAAGAATGCAACCTGCTATCCGGGCATGGAGGACAAGCTGCTTGGTGCAAACTGGCAGGAGCAGCCGGTCGTTGTCGACGGAAACTTCGTGACAAGCCGGGGCGTTGGAACAGCGATTGCATTTGCACTCACATTGGTTACAATCCTGAAGGATGAAGAAACAGCGAAGTCTTTGGCGAATAGTATAGTTTATAAATGGTAATTCCAATCGGGAGGACGTTATGTACAGATTAACGATAAAGGATATATTGGAAGCAACAGGCGGCGTATTGCTGTGTGGCGATGAAAATACAGAGATCAAAGATGTCTGCATCAATTCCAAGGAGATCAAGCCGGGCGATTTGTTTGTCCCGATCATCGGGGAGCGGGTCGATGCGCATCGTTTTATCGAGAGCGCACTTCACACAGGTGCGGCAACCCTGACATCACAGCATACCGATATTGTTGTATCGGAGAAGCCGTTTGTCTACGTGAGTGATACAGAAAAAGCGTTGCAGGATATCGGCGCTTATATACGCAGGAAGTTTAAGAAGCCGGTTATCGGTGTGACCGGAAGTGTTGGAAAGACGACAACGAGACAGATGATCGCAACCGTGCTTTCGGGATGCTTAAATGTCTACCAGACCGAGGGCAATCTGAATTCCCAGATCGGTGTGCCGCTGACCCTTCGACGGATTGACGAGAACGCAGAGGCAGCCGTGCTTGAAATGGGTATCAGCGAACCGGGACAGATGGAGATTCTGTCTGACATGGTGAAGCCGGATATCTGTGTCGTGACGATGATCGGTGTTGCGCATATCGAATTTATGAAGACGCGTGAGAACATCCGCAAAGAGAAGTTGTCGATTATCAATCATATGAGCCCGGATGGTGTGCTGTTCCTAAATGGCGATGATGCACTGCTTGCAGAAGTGAAAGGTGATACCGGCGTCCGTACATTTACATACGGCACTGGTGCGGACTGCGATTACCGGGCAGAGAATCTTCATATGGAAGATTACCAGTATGTATATGATTTCGTGCATGGAGACACGCGTGTGCATGTGCGGCTCAACGCACTTGGCAAGCACAATGTCGGAAATTCACTGGTCGGTCTTGCAATCGCGGATTATATGGGATTGGATCTGGAGAAGGCAGCAGCCGGACTTTCCGAGTTCAAGGGGCTTCGTCAGAAGCTGATCCGTGTTCCGGGCAAATACACGATCATCGATGATACTTATAATGCAAGTCCGGATTCCATGAAGGCAAGTCTGGATGTGCTGGAGGATCTGGAGACAACCGGTAAGAAAATCGCGGTGCTTGGCGATATGTTCGAGCTTGGTGAAAATGCAGAGCAGTATCATTATGAAGTCGGAAAATACGTGGCGACGAAGAAAATCGATGAGCTGGTCGTAGTCGGGGATCTGGCACAGCATATCATGCAGGGCGTACAGGACAGTAATTCTGATATCAACTGTTACAGCTTCAAGGACAACGGCGAGGTTGCTTTGTATCTGCTTTCTGTGATGCAGCCGGAAGATATCGTGCTGATCAAAGGCTCGAATGGTATGCATCTGGATGAAGTTGTAAATAATATGCTTGGATAATAAGATACATGAATTGTGACAGTGGCATGGCGATGAAATAATTTGTGTATCCGATGAGGTTCTATGGATGCATAGGACCTCATTTTCATGTGGAAAGATATGGAAATGCCTGTACATATGTTGATTCGTGAATCCGTGGAACTATATATAGATAAGAGTGTGCGTATTGCATCATCTATACTTGCATGAGTCGACGGAATGTGAAAATACATATGGAATCGTCCGGCGACATGATAGGATCTAATCGTGAAAAATTCGTGAATTATGAAAAATACAGGTTGACAGTCAGAAAAAGGTGTGCTATATTAACAATAACAAAAATGATAATCATTACTGATTTAGAAAGTGTGGATCAATCAGTTCTCGTATGTATCATTTTGTATAATTGCAGATATTATAGCAAAGTATATCATGTGTATAAACATGTGGAAAAATGAAAGGAGATTTATTATGAAATTTGTATGTACAGTTTGTGGATATGTTTATGAAGGTGACGCAGCTCCGGCAGAGTGCCCAATCTGCCATGCTGGCGCAGATAAGTTCAAGAAAGTAGAAGACGGAGCGATGACACTGGCTGCAGAGCATGAGTTTGGAGTATATGCTTCTACTGTTAAGAACAACCCGGAAATCAGCGACGAGGATAAGAAGTTTATCTTCGATCAGCTTAAAGCAAACTTCAATGGTGAGTGCTCAGAGGTTGGTATGTACCTTTGCATGGCAAGAATCGCACATCGTGAAGGCTATCCGGAGATCGGTCTCTACTGGGAGAAGGCAGCTTACGAAGAAGCAGAGCATGCAGCAAAGTTTGCTGAGATGTTAGGTGAGGACTTAGAGCCAAACATGACAAGCTCTACCAAGAAGAACCTTGCTTGGAGAGTTGACTGCGAATATGGCGCAACAGCAGGAAAGGTTGACCTTGCAAAATGCGCTAAGAAGAATAATCTGGATGCAATCCATGACACGGTTCATGAGATGGCAAGAGACGAGGCAAGACATGGCAAAGCATTAGAAGGATTACTTAAGAGGTACTTTGGTTAAGCTACAAGCCATGCAATAAAAAGAGAGAAAACATCGATGGGAGCTTGCTCACAGAGAGATGTTTTCTCTCTTTTTATTATACGGCGCCAGCCGTCCATGAAACAGCCCGAAGGGCTGTGAATGGGCATGGCTTGTAAGTAGTCATATATGCCATACTTAACCATATTGGGGGGGATTTTGCTGTTTTGAAAAAATCCCCCAATAGCATAACGAAAAACTGCGTGACGGCAATCATCATGTATGTGATTGAAGAGAAAATAACAGAAGTATTAGAGAGAAAAATCGGAAGTTGACGTAGTTGAAGGAAATCATCGGATTGTCAAATGGGAAAAAATGCGATAGAATATAGGACAATTTATTGAACCGAACGAGATCGGGTGCAGATTGAGGAGACAGACGAAACAATGCGATTCCTTCAGAAACAATATAATAAAAAATGGATGCTTCCGTTGCTGACTTTTGTAGTCGGATGTTTGATTTTGACAGCATTTATACATCATTCTTATGATACAAACCGAAAACAGGTGCGGATGATTACGGAGCTGAATGCAAGCACCTATGCGGAACGATTACGCGACGATATGAACCGCGGAGTTGCTATTACCGATGCACTGAAAGCGATCATAATCAGCGGGAATGGGACAATTGACAATTTTGAAAAGGTATCTGAGAATCTGATGTCAGATTTTGTTCAAAGCATACAAATTGCACCGGATGGGGTTGTCACAGAGATTTACCCGGCGGAAGGAAATGAGGCAGGAAAGATAGACCTGCTTCATGATGAAAAACGTGGGGAAATCTGCCGCTATGGAAGAGATAACAATTGTGTAACGATGCAGGGACCATTTGATTTAAAGCAGGGAGGTCGTGGAATTGCAGTTCGCTATCCTGTCTATCTTGAGGCGGCGGATGGGAATCCTGTATTCTGGGGATTTACCATAGTGATTATTCGGGTTCCGGAAATTTTTGAAGAGTCGGTGCAGGCTCTTACGGAGTTTGGGTATGATTACTGCCTGACCAAGACGGTTTCTCCGCTTTCGGAAGAACGTGAGAGATTATCCTTCTCGAAAGAAGATTTGACAAATCCGGTTACATATACGTTTGAATTCGGCGGCTGTACATTTAATCTGGCAGTCACGCCAAAAGATGGATGGAAGCAAGGGAGGAAGATACTTCCGAATCTGGTTCTTGGATTCTTCATTGTATTATTTTTGACGGGATTGATGATTGTCATTCTTGTAATCGAATTCCATCGGGAGGTATTAAAGAAGATAGCAATCACGGATCCACTAACCGGACTTTTGAACCGGGATGGGTTTGATGAACAAATCAAAAGTGCAATACAGGATACCCCGGATGCGCATTGCGTGGGAATTCAGACAGACATTGATGACTTCAAATTTATCAATGATATGTATGGACACGAAGCAGGTGATACCGCGCTTCGGATACTTGCGCAGAGTATGCGGAATGCTTTTGAAAAGGATGCGATTCTATGCAGAAATGGTGGCGATGAATTCTCGGCGGTTCTGATAGGAATGACGGAGGCAGAAGCGAAGGAAAAAATCGAGAAATTCACTATGCAGCCTAGATATATCACACAGAATGGAGAGAAACGTCCATTTTATATTTCGCTTGGGTATGCAGAATATCCGAAGGATTGTGATGATGTATCGGAATTAATCCGCTGTGCGGATATGGCACTTTATGCGGTGAAATTACACGGAAAGCATAGCTGCTGTGCGTATGAGGGTAACTACAAAGTGCAGAATAGAAGCCAGTTGGGATTTGCACTTCAGGATGTGTCAAGAAATCTGCCGGGGGCATTTCTGATATACATTGCGGATAAAACGAATGACCGCATCTTATTTGCGAATCAGGAGTTGATAGAATTTGCGGGATGTAAGGATTTTGATGAGTTTCTTGCATATACGGATCAACGATTCCGAAATCTGATTCATCCGGAGGAGCAGGATGCGGTTGAGACGAGCATCTGGAAGCAGATTGATTCGGAAAAAAGTGGAAACAATGATTATGTCAAATTCCGTTTTGCGAAAAAAGACGGAACATATCGGCCGGTATTCGATCATGGAAGAATCGTGAAGAGCCGGTATTATGGAAATGTATTTTATGTGTTGATTATGGATTGTGCTCTGATTGATTCATATTATGACAAAATGTGATCGGCAGTGCCCATACATATCAATAAGCAAAATAGAAAAGAGGCAACAACATGGGTAAAAAAGAAGAGAAAACAAATGTGATGCGTCTGCTCGATCAGGCGAAAATCGAATACAAGCATTACTGCTATGCAGGCACGGATGCGGTCGGCGGCATGGAGGTTGTCGAGGTACTGCACCAGGATCCGGATCAGGCATTTAAGACACTGGTCACAGTCGGCAAATCCGGCGAGCATTATGTGTTTGCGATTCCGGTCAATCAGGAGCTTGATTTGAAGAAAGCGGCAGAGGCTGCCGGCGAGAAATCCATCGCGATGATTAAGTCCAAGGAATTGCTGCCGTTAACCGGCTATATTCATGGCGGATGTTCACCACTTGGAATGAAGAAGCAGTTCCGTACATTCTTCCATCAGACCGCCAATGATTTTGAGACGATTATGTTCTCGGCAGGAAAGATCGGCTATCAGGTGGAGGTGAGTCCGGAAGCACTCCGGAAGATCCTGAAATATGAGACCTGTGATCTCGTAAAGGAATAAAAAAATCGTATAAATCCCTTTACATTTGCCGATAATTAGCTTATAATCGAGACAATTATAGGGAAAAAGCGTTGAAGGAGACTGCCGACAACAGGACATGACAGGGAATATGGTCACCGACTGAGAGCCATAACATGACACCATGTCTGGTGGAACACTACCGGAGCTGATAAGCTGAAGCCTACGTGGAGCTACATCCTAAGAGGTCTAGGTTTATCCGGAGCATTCACGTTACGAATGAAGAGAGGAATCCGTCTTATATATATTTATTACAGATGGTTTCAATGCGGGTGGTACCGCGGATGTAACACATGTACATTCGTCCCGAGGTCAAAGCACATTTGACTTCGGGATTTTTTAATGCAGAAAAGGAGATAGGAAAATGCAGGCAAACATTTACAGAGACATGACAATGGCGCAGGTATCAGAAGACCTTGTCGGAAAAGAAATCAGACTGGCAGGATGGGTAGAGAACATCCGTGACCACGGTGGTGTATCCTTCGTGGATTTACGCGACATGTATGGCGTGATGCAGGTCGTTATGCGTGATACAACGTTGCTCGATGGAATCACCAAGGAGCAGTGTATCTCCGTAGCAGGACTGGTACAGCATCGTGACGAGGAGACATACAATCCGAAGATTCCAACCGGAACAATCGAACTGGAAGCACATGAGGTAGATATCTTAGGAAAGGTGTACAAGCAGCTTCCGTTCGAGGTGACAACCTCCAAGGAAGTCCGTGAGGATGTCCGTCTGAAATATCGGTACTTAGACCTTCGTAACCGCAAGGTAAAGGAGAACATGATCTTCCGTTCCAACGTCATCTCATTCCTTCGTCAGAAGATGACAGAGATGGGATTCATGGAGATTCAGACACCAATCCTTTGCGCATCATCTCCGGAGGGTGCACGTGATTATATCGTGCCATCGAGAAGATACAAGGGTAAGTTCTATGCACTTCCACAGGCACCACAGCAGTACAAGCAGCTTTTGATGGTGTCCGGATTTGATAAATATTTCCAGATCGCACCTTGTTTTCGAGATGAGGATGCAAGAGCCGACCGTTCCCCAGGTGAGTTCTATCAGCTCGACTTCGAGATGAGCTTTGCAACACAGGAAGACGTATTCAAGGTTGGCGAGGAAGTGCTTACCGCAGCATTTAAGAAATTCGCTCCGAAGGGATACACCGTTACAGAAGCACCATACCCAATCATCAGCTACAAGGAAGCAATGCTGAAATATGGTACAGATAAGCCGGATCTTCGCAATCCACTTGAGATCATCGATGTGACAGAGTTCTTCCAGAGATGTACATTTGCACCATTCCACGGCAAGACCGTTCGTGCGATTGCAGTACAGAAGAAGCTTTCCAAGGGACAGCATGAGAAGATGCTGAAGTTCGCACAGTCTATCGGTATGGGCGGACTCGGATATCTCGAAGTATTGGAAGATGGTTCTTACAAGGGACCAATCGACAAGTTTATTCCGGATGATATGAAGCAGGAGTTGAAAGATCTTGCAGGCTTGAAGGAGCTTGATACGATTTTCTTCATCGCAGATACAGAGAAGCAGGCAGCTCTCTTCGCAGGACAGATTCGTACCGAGCTTGGTAACCGTCTTGATCTGCTTGAGAAGAATGCATATCGTTTCTGCTACATCAACGACTTCCCGATGTTCGAGTACAATGTGGAAGAGAAGAAGATTGGATTTACACACAACCCATTCTCTATGCCACAGGGCGGCTTAGAGGCATTAAATGAGAAAGACCCACTGGAGATTCTTGCATACCAGTACGATATCGTATGTAATGGCGTGGAGCTTTCATCCGGTGCCGTTCGTAATCATGACATGCAGATTATGGAGAAGGCATTTGAGATTGCCGGCTATGATAAGAGTGTTCTGGAGGAGAAGTTTGGAGCACTTTACAATGCATTCCAGTTTGGAGCACCACCACATGCAGGTATGGCTCCGGGTGTCGACCGTATGATCATGTTGCTTCGTAACGAGGAGAATATCCGAGAAGTTATTCCATTCCCTATGAGTGGAACCGCACAGGATCTCATGTGTGGCGCACCAAACGAAGTCACAGAGCAGCAGCTTCGTGAAGTTCATATCAAAGTACGCCAGTAGTATTTTTCAGCAAAGAGAAGGCAATTGTGATTTCATATGAATTGCTTGCGTTAACATGAATGATATGTTTGCGGAAACAATAATAGGTTTATTGATTATTTTCGCAAACTATAATATGTAGATTCGCAAGCATTATAGGAGGAAAAATATGACGATTACAGATGAAACAATTGATTATGTAGGTATTCTGGCGAAGCTCGAGCTTTCCGATGAGGAAAAAGAGCAGGCGAAGCAGGATATGTCGAATATGCTGGAATACGTCAGCAAATTAAATGAGCTCGACACCGATTCCGTGGAACCGATGAGCCATGCGTTTCCGGTCAGCAACGTATTCCGTGAGGATGTTGTGACAAATGGGGATGACAGAGACAATCTTCTGGCAAATGCACCGGAGCAAAAAGATGGCTGCTATAAAGTGCCAAAGACATTTGATTAGAGGAGGGCGGTATAGATGAGTAAAGATTTAATGAAATTAACCGCCGTTGAACTCGGCAAGAAAATTAAAGACAAAGAAGTGACCGTCGTAGAGGCAACGAAGGCTTGTCTGGAGCGAATCAAAGCACTCGACGAGACATATAACTGTTTCGTCACTGTGGATGAGGCAGGTGCACTGGCACAGGCGGAAGCGGTTCAGGCAAAGATTGACAGTGGAGAGCTTACCGGACCGCTGGCTGGTGTTCCGGTTGCCATCAAGGATAACATGTGTATCAATGGCATGCTTACAAGCTGTTCTTCCAAGATTCTGAGTAATTTCGTTCCGACTTATACAGCAACCGCGGTTGAGAAACTGCAGGAGGCAGGCGCGGTTATCATCGGAAAGACAAACATGGATGAGTTCGCCATGGGAAGTACAACCGAGACTTCTTACTATGGTGTGACAAGAAATCCGTGGGATACAGACAAGGTACCGGGCGGTTCTTCCGGTGGTTCTGCAGCAGCCGTTGCAGCAGAGGAAATCCCATATGCACTTGGTTCCGATACAGGTGGAAGTATCCGCCAGCCGGCCGCATTTTGCGGTGTGACAGGTATCAAGCCGACATATGGAAGAGTGTCTCGTTATGGTTTGATCGCGTATGGTTCATCGCTTGATCAGATTGGACCACTCGCCAAGGATGTAACAGACTGTGCAACGATCCTTGAAGCAATCTGTAAGCATGATGACAAGGATTCCACTTCCTACGCACAGGCAGAGGATGATTTCACATCTGCATTAGTGGATGATGTAAAGGGTATGAAGATCGGTATTCCAAGAGATTATTTCGCGGAGGGTATCGACGAGGATGTCAAGACTGCCGTGCTTGCAGCCGCAAAGAAGCTTGAAGAAAAAGGCGCGATCGTGGAAGAGTTCGACCTTGGTATGGTAGAATATGCAATTCCTGCTTACTATATCATTGCATCCGCAGAAGCATCTTCGAACTTAGAGCGTTTCGATGGCGTCAAATATGGTTACCGTACCGCAGAGTACCGTGACCTTCACAATATGTATAAGAAGACCCGTTCCGAGGGCTTTGGTGCAGAGGTAAAGCGTCGTATCATGCTTGGTTCCTTCGTCCTTAGCTCCGGTTATTACGATGCATATTATGTAAAGGCACTGAAGACAAAGGCATTGATCAAGAAAGCCTTTGACGATGCATTTGCAAAATACGATGTGATCTTAGGACCGGTTGCACCAACGACGGCATTGAAGATGGGCGAATCTTTAAGTGATCCGATCAAGATGTATCTGGGAGATATTTATACAGTATCTGTAAATCTTGCCGGCCTGCCGGGTATTTCCCTTCCATGCGGACAGGATAAGGATGGTATGCCGGTTGGCATGCAGCTGCTCGGACAGACATTTGACGAGAAATCAATCATCCGCGCAGCGTATGCATTTGAATGTACAAAGACTTATAAGCGTCCGGATGCTCTTGGCACCGTGGAAGCAGAAAGGGGGCTTGTATAATGAGTAAAACATATGAGACAGTCATCGGCCTGGAGGTTCACGTAGAGCTTGCCACGAAGACGAAGATTTTCTGTGGATGTTCGACTGCATTTGGCGGTGCACCGAATACACATACCTGTCCGGTTTGTACCGGTATGCCGGGATCCCTTCCAGTGCTCAATAAGGCGGTAGTTGAGAAAGCAGTTGCGGTTGGTCTTGCAACGAACTGTACAATCACACAGAACTGTAAGTTTGACCGTAAGAATTATTTCTATCCGGATAACCCGCAGAACTACCAGATTTCGCAGCTTTATTATCCGATCTGCCGGAATGGTAAGGTAGAGATCGAGGTTGACGGGAATAAGAAATATGTCCGTATTCATGAGATTCATATGGAGGAGGATGCAGGTAAGCTGGTACATGATCCGTATACAGACAGCTCGCTGGTTGATTACAATCGTTCGGGCGTGCCTCTGATTGAGATTGTATCCGAGCCGGATATGCGTTCCGCAGAGGAAGTCATTGCTTATCTTGAGAAATTAAGACTGATCATCCAGTACCTTGGTGCTTCGGATTGCAAGCTGAACGAAGGGTCCATGCGTGCCGATGTCAACCTGTCTGTCCGTGAAGTCGGTGCAGAGAAGTTCGGTACAAGAACCGAGATGAAGAACCTGAATTCCTTCAAGGCGATTGCGAGAGCCATCGAGAACGAGAAGGAGCGTCAGATCGATCTGATTGAATCCGGTGAGAAGGTCATTCAGGAGACAAGAAGATGGGATGATACAAAGGAATATTCCTATGCAATGCGTTCGAAAGAGGATGCACAGGATTACCGTTACTTCCCGGATCCGGATCTGGTTCCGGTTATGATCAGCGATGAATGGATGGAAGAGATTCGCAGCCGCCAGCCGGAGCTGCGTGACGAGAAGCGCATCCGTTACAAGGAAGAGTACGATATTCCGGATTATGATATTGACATTCTGACGAACTCCAAGAAGCTTGCAGATATCTTCGAGGAGGCGATTGCGCTTGGAGCAGCACCAAAGAAGGTATCGAACTGGCTGATGGTTGAGACAATGCGTCTGATGAAGGAAGCATCCATCGATGCCGATGACTTAAAATTCTCAGCAAAGAACCTTGCCGCTATCATCAAGATGGTCGATGACAAAGTCATCAATGGTACGGTTGCAAAGGAAGTGTTCGAGAAGGTATTTGCAGAGGATATCGATCCGGAAGCTTATGTCGAGGAACACGGCCTGAAGACTGTCAATGATGAGGGCGCGCTTCGTACTGTCATCTTAGATGTCATCGAGAAGAATCCGAAGTCTGTCGCAGATTTCAAGGGCGGTAAGGAGAAAGCAATCGGTGCACTTGTTGGACAGACGATGAAGGCAATGCAGGGTAAGGCAGATCCATCCGAGGTTAACCGTATTCTGCGCGAAGAATTAAGTAAATAATTTTTAATCTACGGAGTTGACTTAGGTACGAACTCCTAGATGCAAAGAAGTCCACCTCAAAAAATTCACGTTACAATTTTTGTGAGGTGGACTTTTTGCATCCCGGAGTTCTGGTAAAGGAAAAACGGAAAGCAAAAAAATTTATGAAAATATTCTTCGCTTAAAACGGTTCGCCTTGTGTAATACAAGAAATTATAATAAAATTAAAGCATAAAGGTAAGCACTACGGAGAAGTAATATCTATATTTGAATAGATATTATTCGCTTAGTTTAGTCTGTAAATTAGGAGGCAAATATTTTGTATATGTATATCTGCGCCATATTTTGAAATATAAATATGTTTGTAACTTAGAAGTACTTGATGTTCTGTGAGCAAACAGCAATGTTTGAACACGATGTTCAAACAAGCCGCCGCTGAGCCATGGACGGCGAGCGGAGGGCGCATATGAACGAAGTTCATATTTAGGATGCGCCCGACAACCTGCCGCCGAGCGAAGCGAGGGGGCAATACCCGCAAGGCGGTTGCGTCCTATATCATTATGTGAATTAGAACATCTAGAACTTCTTAGTTACAATACATCTGATATTTCAAAATATGGCGTGGATATATTTAACAAAATATTTACCTCCGCATTCTCTTGATAATAAAAAGGAAGAAAATCATGAAAAAAGAAGGATATTACTCGACAGGCGAGTTTATGAAACAAGCGAATATTACGAAGAAAACCATCCGCTACTACGATGAGAAGAACATCCTGAAGCCATCCTTTGTCAGCGATTCCGGCGCGCGTTACTACACGGAGAAGGATCTCGCGAAGCTCCAGCAGATCCTCCTGTTAAAGTATCTTGGATTCTCGCTGGGAGATATCAAGGAGATGCAGGTGGACGATGCAGATAAGCATTTTATCGTCAACTCCCTGAACATCCAGCAGAAGCTGGTGGAAGACCGCATTGAACAGTTACAATTGGTCGCAAGCACGATTCGGGAGGCAACCGATGATCTGCAGGCAGACCGGGAAGTAGACTGGTCGAAGTTGTTCGAGTTGATTCAGGTGGCAGACCTGGAGAGCATCCTGAAGAAGCAGTACAAGGATGCTTCGAATATCATGGCGCGGATCAACCTGCACAAGCAGTATTCGGTCAATAAACAGGGCTGGTTCCCGTGGATCTATGAGCAGATGCAGGTAAAGCCGGGGCAGAAGATTCTGGAGCTTGGCTGCGGTGCCGGAGACCTCTGGGTGGAAAATGCAGAGAAGTTTCCAGAGGATATTTCAATTACAGTTACGGACATTTCCGATGGTATGCTGCGTGATGCAAGACGCGAAATCGGCAGGGAGGATGCAGTGTTTTCGTATGCGATCTGCGGTTGTGAGGCGATTCCGTTTGCAGACGAAACCTTTGATCTGGTCGTGGCGAACCATGTGCTCTTTTACTGCGATGACATCGGGCAGGCGTGCCGGGAGATCCAACGCGTGTTGAAACCGGGAGGTGTGCTTGTTGCGGGTACGTATGGCTCGGCGCATATGAAGGAAATCAGCCGGTTAGTCATGGAGTTTGATGACCGAATTGTGCTTGCGGCGGAGAATCTGTATGACCGGTTTGGCAAGGAGAATGGAACAGATATTCTTCAAAGTACATTTGAGCAGGTGGAGTGGCGGCAGTATGAAGATGCGATTGAGATTGACGATGCCGAACCGCTGATCTCATATGTTTTGTCGTGTCACGGAAATCAGAATCAGTATATTGCGCATAAATACAAGGAATTCCGGACATTTATGAAGAAGAAAATAGTGGGTGGCTTTCACATTACAAAGGATGCAGGAATATTTCTTGTAAAAAAATGAAAAAAACACTTGACTATGCCCTAGGGGCACCCTGTATAATAAATACATAACAAACACATATTCGAATATACCGGATTGTGTTTCGACTCAAAAGCGCGAGACAAAATCAAGAAAATAAAGGAATGATTTAAGGAGGTAGAAAAGTGAGAACGTATTTAGTAACTGGTGGTGCCGGATTTATCGGTTCCAATTATATTCACTACATGTTTAAGAAGTATGATAACGAGATTCGCATTATCAACGTCGATGTGCTGACATATGCAGGCAATCTTGAGAATCTGAAGGATATCGAAGACCGCGAGAATTACACATTTGTAAAGGCAGATATCTGCGATAAGGAAGCAATCTCGAAGATTTTTGCAGAGAATGATATCGACCGCGTGGTACATTTCGCAGCGGAGTCACATGTAGACAGAAGTATCAAGCATCCAGAAGTATTTGTACAGACGAATGTACTTGGTACAGCCGTTATGCTGAACTGCGCGAAGGCTGCATGGGAGCTGCCGGATGGCACATTCAAGGAAGGCAAGAAGTTCCTGCATGTATCGACCGATGAGGTGTACGGTTCCCTTCCGGACGATAAGAATGCATTTTTCTATGAGACATCACCATATGAACCACACAGCCCATATTCTGCAAGTAAGGCAAGCTCGGATATGCTTGTAAAGGCATATATGGACACTTATAAGTTCCCTGCAAATATCACGAACTGCAGTAACAATTATGGACCTTACCAGTTCCCGGAGAAGCTGATTCCTCTGATTATCAACAATGCATTGCAGGGTAAGAAGCTTCCGGTCTACGGCGATGGCAAGAATGTCCGTGACTGGCTGTTTGTTGAGGATCACGCGAAGGCAATCGATATGGTTCAGGAGCAGGGACGTCTGTTCGAGACATACAATGTCGGCGGACATAATGAGAAGCAGAATATCGAAATCATCAATATTATCATTGATACGCTGCAGGAGATGCTTCCGGCGGATGATCCGAGACGGGCACTTGTATCGAAGGATCTGATCACTTATGTAGAAGATCGTAAGGGACATGACCGAAGATATGCAATCGCACCGGACAAGATCAAGGCGGAAATCGGCTGGTATCCGGAGACCGATTTTGCAACTGGTATCAAGAAGACAATCGCATGGTTCTTCGAGCATGAGGACTGGATGAAGAACGTGACAAGTGGTGATTATCAGAAGTACTATGACGACATGTACGCAAATAAATAAGACGTGCGAAATCATCTATAATGCCGATGCGAGCTTGCTCGCAAATCGGCAATTATAGATGATTTCATACGGCGCATAATGCGACCGACTCGGAGCGAAGCGGAGAGGAGGTACGGATTATGTGCGCACGTCGTATAATTGAGTGTGTATAGAAATGCGACCGACTCGGAGCGGAAGGGGGCGGAAATTATGAAAAGACAAGCATGGAAGCGAATGCAGGCGTGGCTTCTTGTCGTTGCAATGCTCGTTTCTGTTGTAACAGGAATTGGCACTACGAAAACTGCGAAGGCAGCAACCAAGATGGGTGTTACCTATACCGTGCATGTACAGACCTATGGTGACCAGCAGGGATGGGTTCATGATGGTACGATGGCAGGAACGAAAGGACAGGCAAAACGTTTAGAGGAGATTCGCGTCAAACTGACCGGTGATGAATATTCCGGAAGCATCCAGTACAAGACACATATCCAGAGCTATGGCTGGCAGGATTGGTCATACAATGGAGAGAAAAGCGGCAGCCGTGGACAGGCAAAACGTCTGGAAGGCATTGAGATTCAGCTTACCGGTGAAGTGGCAAAACATTACGATGTTGTATATCGTGTGCATTGTCAGACCTATGGCTGGATGGACTGGGTGAAGAACGGTGTCATGGCTGGAACGAGCGGACAGGCAAAACGATTAGAGGGCATCGAGATTAAACTGGTTCCGAAGAGTCAGATTGTAGATATGGGTGTGCAGTATCGTGTGCATTGTCAGACCTATGGCTGGATGAGCTGGCTTACGGATGGGAAGACGAGCGGCACGACCGGCGAAGGAAAACGTCTGGAAGCAATCGAAGTAAAATTGACCGGAAACCGGTATTATGGCGGCATCTCATATCGGACACATGTGCAGACGTATGGCTGGGAGACAAAGATGGTCAGTAATGGTGCCATGTCTGGAACGAGTGGGCAGGCGAAACGTTTAGAGGCAATCGAACTGGAATTATATGGAGAGGTTGCATATTATTATGATGTATACTATCGGGTTCACGCACAGAGCTATGGCTGGCTTGGATGGGCGAAGAATGGTGAGACTGCCGGAACAAGCGGCATGGCAAAACGTTTAGAGGCAATCCAGATTAAGCTTGTGCCAAAGAACAGTGATACCAGTCAGTTTGAGGATGGAAAGAAAGCCTATATCAAAGGGACGCCAACTGCGAACTACTCAACACAGGCACAGGAAGTTCTGGCACAGTGTAATGCACAGCGGCAGGCAAATGGTATTGCGGCACTTTCCTTAGATCCAGAGCTTACAAAAGCAGCCAATATCCGGGCGCAGGAGATTGCAACCTTGTTTTCCCATACACGTCCAGATGGAAGAAAATGTTTTACCGTGTTAGATCAGATCGGGTATTCCTATTGGTCGGCGGGAGAGAATATTGCGGCGGGATACGGAAATTCTTCTGCTGTAATGAATGGTTGGATGAATTCGCCGGGACATCGGAGCAACATCCTCAATGCCGGTTTTAAGAGACTGGGTGTTGGTTATGTGTATATTCCGAATTCAGAATATGGATATTACTGGGTACAGATTTTCTCGAATTAGAATTTAGAATCAGAATTAAAAAGAGAGTCCAAATCGTTGAGATATGGACTCTCTTTTTTTCGTTGTATTAAAGTGTATAGCCGTTTTTCTCCAGCAATGCGCGGGCAGTATCGACGGAATCAACTCCTGTGCTGTTCTTGACTGGCGCAAATTCATGCTCGCGGTCGACCTCGAAGATCAGACAGTCGTCCATCTCGTGGATCAGATCGAGAGCCAATGTCTCAAATTTAAATGCATTTGGCTCTGCCGGGGTAACCGGATTACCGGATTCGTCCACGTAAGGAACCTTTTTCTTTACTATATGCAACGGCATGGATTTATCCAAAGTTTCCTTCAATCTCTGGATTGGGAACAGATAGTTCAGGATAGCTCCAAATCCGTAGGCAAGACTGCCGTCTGGCAGACGCTTGTTCAACATATCATCAGTCATTTCGTAATACTCGATAATATGTGGCTTGCCATCTTCCTTGCACATGACACCAACTTTTTCTTCCGGACACGCTTTGCGGACAACCTTTGCTCCACTCATCTTTCCACTGTCGATGGTTGCACCTAAGAATACCGGATCGGCAATCCGCTGCAATACATTGTCCACAGAAAATACATTGATCCATTCCAGATTGGATTCAAAAATTCCTTCCAGAAGTCCAGCTTTGTGCATAGAAGAGAACCAACCGCCGTTTCCGTTTGGAGACAGGGCAAGCTCGTATTTGGATTTCAACAGAATCTTTCCGTTAAAGTCCGTAGCCGGGTTCAATTCCTGTACAAAGAAATGTACATAAGCTGGGTTATAACCAAAATAATCATGTGCTTCAAAGAAAGTCACAGTATCCTGATAGTTAATGTTGCTCGTCATAATATAAAGCGGAATCCATGCATCTGCAGCACGCACGATGTCTAACGTGTGCTCAATCAAAAGCTGGAAGATGTAGAGTTCCTTTGTAATACCAACATTGAAACAGCCCTTTGGTTTGTCGAAACCAAGACGAGTGCCCTGTCCTCCGGCGAGAAGCAAAAGGCAAAGCTTTCCTTCCTTGATTGCCTGCAAGCCGATAGAACGATAACGTTCTGAATCTGCCTGGATCTTATCCAGATGCAGTGCATCGATCTCCTCAATCATGGTATCTTCTTTTTTCTTGTCGTTGTGAAATGCCTGTTCAAATCCCCAGTCAACTGCATCGATCTGTGAAAATAAGATTTGCTTTTCATCATCATTTAACTGGTCGAGAAAGCGTAATAGATGTACCTGTTGCTTCCCCTCCAATAAGTTCTTTCGTTCCTTAAAATTCATATATTCAAATAAATTCCTTCCATAATATAGTAGTCAAAATTTAATTTAGTATAGCATAGGCATACTTTGTTTACAACAGTCAAAATATGAAAGTTTTTTGAAAAATTAGCAAATAAGGAAAAAGAATATTGTAATTTTATGAAGAATCATGTATGATAGGTAAATAGTTTGGTTTAGAAAAAACACAAAGATGGAAGGATAAGAATATGAGCAGGAAAAAGGCAGGCATGAGTGCAAATGCCAAATGGGGAATTGCATTTCTGATTGAAATCGTTGTTATGTTTTTTATGGTTGTCGGATATTTATTCTTTTATGCAAATCGAAAATTAGACAACATTAACCGCCCGACAAATTGGGATGACAGTAAAGAAAATTTGGATATTAATGAAGATGCGAATGAGGCACAGAAGGGATATCGGACAATTGCATTGTTTGGTATCGACTCTAGAAGCACAACTTCCATGGCGGAAGGAAACCGAAGTGACTCTATCATTATCGCAAGTATTAACAATGATACAAAGGAAGTAAAGCTTGCTTCAGTATATCGTGATTCCCTGCTTCAGGTAGATTATGATGGCGGTATCACGACGAAGATTACACATGCATATGCATATGGTGGTCCAGAGATGGCAGTCCGTGCATTGAATGCAAACCTGGATTTAGAGATTACAGATTTCGTAACGGTTAACTTTACAGCGTTGGCACAGGCGATTGATGATCTGGGTGGAATTACGATCGATGTCCGTGAAGCAGAGCTTGAGATGCTGAATGCATGTATTACAGAGCAGATTGGTATTTCCGGCGAATATTCTGATGGTGTATTTTCAGCAGGTACACAGTTGCTGAATGGTACACAGGCAACTGGCTGGGCACGTATCCGTAGTACAGATCAGGGAGATATCACCCGTACAGAGAGACAGAGAACCGTTATTGCGAAGATGATTCAGAAGGCAAAGAGTTCCGATTTGTCAACCATCAATGATATTATTGATGATGTATTCCCAAACATTTATACAAGCTTGACAAAGAAAGAGCTGATGAGTCTTGCAAAGGATATGTTTGATTATAACCTTGGAGATACAATCGGATTCCCGATGGCATATGCACCAGTCACAACAGATGCAAAGGGTGCCGTACTTGTTCCTGCAGATCTGACAACGAATGTATCCGCATTGCATGAGTTCCTGTTCGGAACACAGGATTACACGCCGACCTCTAAAGTACAAGGCATTAGTTCTTCCCTTCAGAGTGAGACGGGAGTTGGAGCACAGGAGATTGATTTGAATATCTTCAATCCGCCGACCGAATAAAGTTATTATTTTGAAACGTATTATATATAGAAGAAACGCATTTTTTACAGAATACTGTGAGGGATGCGTTTCTTTTTTGTATAAGTGATTATTCAGAAGTGCATGTATTCTGAAATGATAGTGAAAAAACTTTGTGAAAATATGGATTTGCTTGTTATTTTCCACAAAAATACAAAAAATGGTTTACATTTCGAATAAAGTGTTGTATTATAGGCGCATGAGTTGAGAAAACAAAGTAAAAAATGTGTTTTACTTGATTTTCGTCAGCACAAGATTTTTTCGAGAAAGGAAAGACAAGCATGACGCAGATAAGAGATGAAAGAGCGCATATCGCAGAACAGGGCATGTATGATAGCAGCTTTGAACATGATAACTGCGGTATTGGTGCAGTAGTAAACATTAAGGGTATTAAGACACACAAGACAGTCAGCGATGCACTTCGGATTGTGGAGAATCTGGAACATCGTGCCGGTAAGGATGCAGAAGGAAAGACCGGTGACGGTGTTGGTATATTGCTTCAGATCTCACACAAGTTCTTCAAGAAGGCAGCAAAGGAGCTTGGCGTGGAGCTTGGAGAGGAACGTGATTATGGTATTGGTATGTTCTTCTTCCCACAGAATGAGCTTCAGCGTAAGCAGGCAATGAAGATGTTCGAGATCATCGTGGAGAAGGAAGGACTGGAATTCCTCTGCTGGAGAAAAGTTCCGACGAATCCGGGAATCCTTGGACATAAGGCTGTCGCTGTTATGCCATATATTATGCAGGCATTTGTGAAGCGTCCAAAGAACGTGGAGCGTGGACTTGATTTTGACCGGAAGCTGTTCGTAGTACGCCGAGTATTTGAGCAGTCAAATGAGGATACGTATGTTCCATCTCTTTCAAGTCGTACGATCGTATATAAAGGAATGTTTCTGGTAGGCGAGCTTCGCTTGTTCTATCAGGATCTGCAGGATGAGGATTATGAGTCAGCCATTGGTCTGGTACATTCCAGATTCTCAACGAACACAACACCGAGCTGGCTGCGTGCGCATCCATATCGTTTCCTTGTTCACAATGGTGAGATCAATACAATCCGTGGTAACGAAGACCGTATGATTGCCCGTGAGGAGACAATGGATTCCGAGTATTTCAAAGGAGAGTTCCACAAGATTACACCAGTACTTGATCCGGATGGTTCCGATTCTGCAAGACTGGACAATGCGCTGGAGTTCTTCGTTATGAACGGAATGCCGCTTCCACTTGCAGTTATGATCCTGATTCCGGAGCCTTGGGATTCCAATAAATATATGCCGAAGGCAAAGCGTGATTTCTATCAGTATTACGCAACGATGATGGAGCCTTGGGATGGACCAGCATCCATGCTCTTTACCGATGGCGATTACATGGGAGCCGTGCTTGACCGTAACGGACTTCGTCCTTCCCGTTATTATATTACCGATGATGATTATCTGATTCTTTCTTCCGAGGTCGGTGTTTTGGATATTGAGCCGGAACATGTAGTGATGAAGGATCGTTTACGTCCGGGTAAGATGCTTCTCGTCGATACGAAGGCAGGAAAGCTGATCTCGGATGATGAGCTGAAAAATCAGTATGCAAATGCACAGCCATATGGTGAATGGCTCGACAGCAATCTGACATATCTGACCGATATTCCAATTCCAAATGAGCGTGTGCCGGAGCTTTCCAACGAGGAGAGAAGCCGTCTGCAGAAAGCATTTGGTTATACCTACGAGGAGTTTAAGACAGCAATTCTTCCAATGGCACAGAATGGAGCAGAGGCGATCGCAGCAATGGGTGATGATACCCCGCTTGCGGTGCTTTCCAACCAAAAGCTTCCGTTGTTTAACTATTTCCATCAGTTGTTTGCGCAGGTAACGAACCCGCCAATCGATGCGATCCGTGAGGAGATCGTCACATCGACGACGGTTTACCTTGGACGTGATGGTAATATCCTCGAAGAGAAACCGGAGAACTGCCGCGTGCTTCGCATCAACAATCCGATTCTGACGAATACGGATATGTTGAAGATCAAGAATCTGAATACAGAGAACTTGAAGGCAGCCGTTGTGCCAATTACTTATTATAAGAATACATCCTTAGAGAAGGCAATCGACCGTATCTTCGTCGAGGCAGATAAGTTCTTCCGTGATGGAGCCAATATCCTGATCTTATCTGACCGTGGTGTCGATGAAAACCACGTAGCGATTCCGTCTCTGCTTGCAGTATCTGCGATGCAGCAGCATCTGGTTCGGACGAAGAAGCGTACTTCCGTTGCATTGGTTATCGAGAGTGCAGAACCACGTGAGGTACATCATTTTGCAACGTTGCTTGGTTATGGTGCTTGTGCAATCAACCCATATCTGGCAATCGATACGATCAAGGACATGGTTGATACGCATTTCCTGAACAAGGATTTCTATGCGGCAGTCAATGATTACAACAGCGCAGTCCTGCATGGTATCGTAAAGATCGCATCGAAGATGGGTATTTCTACGGTGCAGTCTTATCAGGGGTCACAGATCTTCGAGGCAGTCGGACTGTCCGAGGAATTTGTAAAGAAATATTTCACGAACACGGTAAGCCGTGTCGGTGGTATCGGAATTAAAGATATCCAGCGCCATGTGGAGGAACTGCATAATTCTGCATTTGATCCACTTGGATTGTATACGAACCTGAGTCTGGAGAGTATCGGAAGCCACAAGATGCGAAGCGGGAAAGAGGAGCATCTGTATAATCCGAACACGATTCATCTTCTGCAGCAGGCAACATGGACAGACAACTATGATCTGTTCAAACAGTATTCTGCAGCGATTGATGATGAAGAAAAAGCGTTCCATCTGCGTGGACTGATGGAGTTTAATTATCCGGAAAATGGTGGAATCCCGATCGATCAGGTAGAGCCGGTTGATTCCATTGTAAAGAGATTTAAAACAGGTGCCATGTCTTATGGATCCATTTCGCAGGAGGCACATGAGTGTATGGCAATCGCCATGAACCGTCTCGGCGGCAAGTCCAATTCCGGTGAGGGTGGCGAGAGCTTGGAACGTATGCGTGGAAGCAAGGACGGCGTGAATCGTTGTTCTGCGATTAAACAGGTTGCTTCCGGTCGATTCGGTGTTACATCCGAATATCTGACAAGTGCGAAAGAGATTCAGATTAAGATGGCACAGGGTGCGAAGCCGGGTGAAGGTGGACATCTGCCGGGCGGAAAGGTATATCCTTGGATCGCCAAGACCAGACATTCAACGCCGGGCGTAGGTCTGATCTCACCACCGCCACATCACGATATCTATTCGATCGAGGATCTGGCACAGTTGATCTATGATTGTAAAAATGCAAATACAGATGCACGTATCTCCGTAAAGCTTGTATCCGAAGCTGGTGTCGGCACGATTGCTGCTGGTGTTGCAAAGGCGGGCGCACAGGTTATTCTGATCTCCGGTTATGATGGTGGTACGGGCGCTGCTCCGGCAAATTCCATCCATCATGCAGGACTTCCTTGGGAGCTTGGTCTGGCTGAGACACACCAGACGCTTATTATGAACGATCTTCGTAACAAGGTAATTCTTGAGACCGATGGTAAGCTGATGACCGGCCGTGATATTGCAATCGCGGCAATCCTTGGTGCGGAGGAGTTCGGATTTGCGACAGCACCGCTTGTAACAATGGGCTGTGTCATGATGCGTGTATGTAATCTGGATACCTGTCCGGTCGGCGTGGCTACACAGAACCCGGAGCTTCGCAAACGGTTCAAGGGTAAGCCGGAATATGTCATGAATTTCATGCGGTTTGCAGCACAGGAGCTTCGTGAATATATGGCAAAGCTTGGCGTGCGTACGGTGGATGAGCTGGTAGGAAGAACAGACCTGATCAAGGCCGGCAAGATGGCTGAGGAATATAATGTTGATCTGTCCCGTATCATAGACAATCCGTTTGCGAATGATGCACAGAGTAAGATCAGCTATGCAAATAAGAATCCTTATAACTTCGAACTTGAGAAGACGGTCGATGAGACGGTTCTTATGAAGAAGCTTGGACCTGCGCTTGAGAAGAAGCAGAAGAAGACCATCGAGATCGATGTATCGAATATCAATCGTTCACTCGGTACGATCTTCGGTTCTGAGATTACGAAGAAATATGGAACAACTCTGGATGAGGATACATTTGTTGTCAAATGCCACGGCAGCGGTGGACAGAGTTTCGGTGCATTTATCCCGAAGGGACTCACACTGGAACTGGTTGGCGACAGCAACGATTATATCGGTAAGGGACTTTCCGGTGGTAAGATCATCGTCTACCCACAGGATGGTATCCGCTATGATGCATCCGAGAATATCATCGTCGGAAATGTTGCACTCTATGGAGCAACTTCCGGTAAGGCATTCATCAACGGTGTTGCCGGTGAGCGTTTTGCTGTTCGTAACTCCGGTGCAACGGCAGTTGTGGAGGGCGTCGGCGAGCATGGCTGCGAGTACATGACAGGTGGCCGTGTCGTGATCCTTGGACCAACCGGCAAGAACTTCGCGGCTGGTATGAGCGGCGGTATCGCATATGTACTTGATATGGACAGCGACCTTTACATGAAGCTCAACAAGCAGATGGTCGAGGTTGAGTCTGTCGTTGATAAATACGATGTTATGGAATTAAAGGACATGATCGTGGAGCATGTTCAGTGTACGAATTCCAAGCGCGGCAAGGAAGTACTCGAGCATTTCGAGGAGTACCTGCCGAAATTTAAGAAGATTATCCCACATGATTACAAGAAGATGATGTCGACGATCGGTCAGATGGAGGTCAAGGGACTTTCCAGCGAGCAGGCGTTGATCGAAGCATTCTATGCAATCAAGAATCATTAAGAGAGAGGAGCGTATGACTTATGGGAAAAAGTACAGGATTTATGGAGTATGAAAGACAGACCAGCAAGGAAGTACCACCTCTTGAGCGCATAAAGAATTTTAACGAGTTTCACGAGCCGCTTTCAATGGAAGAACAGCGCAAACAGGCGGCACGTTGTATGGATTGTGGTGTGCCGTTTTGCCAGTATGGCAAGATGATTGCCGGTATGGCGTCCGGTTGTCCGCTGAATAACCTCGTGCCGGAGTGGAATGATAATGTGTATACAGGAAATATGGAGATGGCGTATAAGCGTCTCTCCAAGACGAATAACTTCCCGGAATTTACAAGCCGTGTCTGCCCGGCACTCTGCGAGGCAGCATGTACCTGTAATATCAACGGAGATCCAGTCTGCACGAAGGAAAATGAGCGGAGCATTATCGAAAATGCTTACGAGAAGGGCTATGTGAACTGTGAGCCGCCAAAAGTACGGAGTGGAAAGCGTGTTGCCATCGTTGGTTCGGGTCCATCCGGTCTTGCAGCCGCCGATCAGTTGAACCGCAGAGGACATCAGGTAACGGTATTTGAGCGTAGTGACCGTCTCGGTGGACTTCTGATGTATGGTATTCCGAACATGAAGCTGGAGAAGCAGATTATCGACCGTAAGATCGATTGTCTGAAGAAGACGGGCATCGAGTTCGTGACCGGAACAGAAATTGCAAATGGAAAGAACAACCAGAATCCGGCAGTTGCCAAGGGTGATGAGATGGCAGGTTATCTGACCGATGCCAAGGTGAAGAACATAAAGGCGGAGAAGCTGTTGGAGGAATACGATGCCGTTGTCCTTGCGTGTGGTGCATCGAATCCGCGTGATATCAAGGTAACCGGGCGTGATGCAAAGGGAATCTATTTCGCAGTTGACTTCTTAAAGACAACAACGAGAAGTCTGCTCAATTCAAATTTTGCAGATGGAAAATATGTCAGTGCCAAGGGTAAAAAGGTGCTTGTCATCGGTGGTGGTGATACTGGAAATGACTGTGTCGGAACATCCATCCGCCAGGGTGCGGTTGCTGTGACACAGCTGGAGATGATGCCGAAGCTTCCAGAGACACGTGCAGCAAATAACCCATGGCCAGAGTGGCCGAGAGTCCTGAAGACGGATTACGGTCAGCAGGAGGCAATCGCGAAGTTTGGACACGATCCACGTATCTATGAGACAACCGTAAAAGAGATCGTGAAGAACAAGGATGGTCAGGTCTGTGCAGCAAAATGTGTGAAGCTTGCATGGGAGAAGGATCCAGAGACTGGACGTATGAACATGAAGGAAATCCCGGACAGCGAGTACACGATCGAGTGTGATCTGATTTTGATTGCAGCCGGATTCCTCGGTACACAGAAATATGTGGCAGATGCGTTCGGTGTGAAGCTGAATGCGCGCACGAATGTGGAGACAGCTCCGGGCGAGCACAAGACGAATGTGGACAAGGTGTACACATGTGGCGATATGCACCGTGGACAGTCGCTGGTTGTATGGGCGATCCGCGAGGGACGTGACGCAGCGAAGGAAGTTGACACATTCCTCAACGGCTACTCAAATGATTTCTAGAGGCATGTTTGCCAACCTATGAAAATTTAATAAGAATTGCACACAGTAATATAAAGCCATCTACAGACGCGCTTTCGCTCACTTCCGCACATAACAGACACTAAGCTCTGGAGAAACAATTTTTCAAATTGTCCCTCCAATCGCTAAGTGCTGATGTGCTCCAATGGTCTGTTGATGGCTTATATTATGTGTGCAATTTATATTATCGTATCGAAGGTTGGCAAACATGCATGCACACATTCTCATTTATGATTGTGCGGACACGCCAATTCCATTTTAATGTATTGAACTTCGGGTTTTACTTCCCATAAACCTTCGTCAGATGCGAAACATCCAAATAGTCCGCGATGCCGTCCGCGTAGTCCGTTGGAACTTCCCCGGCGACGAGCGGTTTCAAATACGCAATCATTTCTGCGGTCACGTCGTGGTGGTCAGGCGTGATCCAGGAGACAGGCACTTCCTTCGCCTGATTGGCAACTTCACTGACCGGAGTATTGGAAAGCTCGTAGGTGTATGGAGCATTCGACAGACGATGCAGACTTACCATCTGTGCGCTTTCTCCGTTCTTGGCGAGAACAACCGCATGCTTGCCGGAGAGGAACGACTCCGTTAAGTCTGTCATACTTGCCATGTGTCCGGCACAACGCTGCAGAACATTGACTTCGACGGAACGAACCTTGATGCCGAGCTTTTCCTTTACAAGGTATTCCAGTGTCTTTCCGGCACCGCTCAACTGCGCATGACCGAACTTGTCAGCGGCAGCATCGGTAGCAGAGATGTAGTTACCGTCCTTGTCGCGGATACCTTCAGAGACAGCGACGATGACATTCTTGTATTTCTTTACCATTTTCTTTAAGTCTGTGATGAACTGCTCCTTGTCGAAGGCAACCTCCGGCAGGTAGATCAGATGTGGTGCAAGGCTGAATTCATTTCTTGCAAGCACAGAAGCAGCAGTCAACCAGCCGGCATCTCGTCCCATGATCTCGATGATATTGACACTTTCCAGATCGTAAATATAGGTGTCATAGGCAATCTCACGGATGGAACTTGCAATGTATTTGGCAGCAGAGCCAAAGCCTGGTGTATGGTCTGTCATGATCAGATCGTTGTCAATCGTCTTTGGCACACCGATGATGCGGATATCATTGCCGATGGAAGCCGCGTAAGCAGAGAGCTTGGCAACCGTATCCATGGAATCGTTTCCGCCGATATAGAAGAATGCACCGATGTTCATTTCCTCAAAGATGGAGAAGATTTCTTCGTACATAGAAACGTCGTCCTTCATATCTGGCAGCTTGAACCGGCAGGAACCGAGGTACATGGCTGGTGTGCGTGCAAGCTTCTGGATGAATGCGTCATCCTTGTCTGACAAATCCAGAAAATGTTTCTTCAGCACGCCCTGAATTCCGTGAATCGCACCATAAATTTTATCATATATTCCAAAATCTCTGGCAGCGGCAACAACGCCGGCAAGAGATGCATTGATAGCGGCTGTTGGTCCGCCAGACTGTGCAACGATACAGTTTTTACTCATGATAACTCCTTATTCTACTTTAAATATAATCATTTGGTATCAGACGTAAAGAATGATTTCGATTATAGTTGATTTACGCCATACAAAATTATATTAGCATATTCATACAGGGATAGCAAACCTAAAATCCGCGAATCTATGCATCGTCGAAAAGTGATAAAAAATTCTAAAAAAAACGAGAAATCCAAAAAATTTTATATAATATTCAAAAATTTTCAATTTCAATCAAATCTGATCTTATGTATTATAATGACATAAACAAAAGAAGAGAACTTCAAAAAAAGAAGTTACCCCCCTCTCCCCCCTTTTTATGTGACAAAGCTGCGTGATCCATTCTCTCCCCTCTTTTTGGATTTCGCAGCTTTGTGTATAGTTAGACATAATTCGGGATGGGGTGGAAAGCATTTGCCCAATGTGGTATATATATGGTAGAATATGAGATGTTGGAGAATTCCAGCGGATATACGGATAAATATAAAATATGTAAAAGCATTACATATAAAGAAGGAATTAAGAAAGGTGGTACGCAGGCTATGAAGATTTTAGTAACAGGTGGCGCCGGATATATCGGAAGCCATACATGTGTGGAGTTGCTTGAGGCAGGCTATGATGTTGTGATCGTCGATAACCTTTACAATGCAAGCGAGAAGGCAGTTGACCGGATCGGACAGATCACAGGCAAGACGCCGACATTTTATGAGGCAGATATCCGGGATTATGAGAAAATGACAGAGATATTTGCTAAGGAACAGCCAGATACCGTGATTCATTTCGCAGGACTGAAGGCAGTTGGTGAGTCTGTGCGGAAACCACTGGAATATTATGAGAATAACATCGCAGGTACATTGAATCTGTGCAAGGTTATGCGTGAGAATGGCTGTAAGAATATTATCTTCTCATCTTCTGCAACTGTGTACGGCAATCCAGCCTTTATCCCTATCACAGAGGAATGTCCAAAGGGCGTTTGTACAAACCCTTATGGCTGGACAAAGCATATGTTAGAGCAGATCCTGACAGATATCCAGTTTGCAGATCCAGAATGGAATGTGATCCTGCTTCGTTACTTCAACCCAATTGGTGCACATAAGAGTGGTCTGATCGGAGAAGATCCAAAGGGTATCCCGAACAACCTGCTTCCATATGTAGCACAGGTAGCAATCGGCAAGCTTCCTTGCGTGGGTGTGTTTGGCAATGATTACGATACACCGGATGGTACAGGTGTCCGTGATTATATCCATGTTGTTGATCTTGCGAAGGGACATGTGGCAGCGATCAATAAGATCAAGGAGAATCCGGGCGTCAAGATTTATAACCTTGGAACAGGAAAGGGATACAGCGTACTTGATGTGATCCATGCGTTTGGCAAGGCGTGTGGCAAGGAGATCCCATATGAGATTAAGCCTCGTCGTGCTGGTGATATTGCAACCTGCTATTCCGATGCAAGCCTTGCAAAGAAGGAGCTTGGATGGGAAGCACAGTATGATATTGATGAGATGTGTGCAGATTCATGGAAGTGGCAGTCTATGAATCCGGATGGCTATAATACACCAGAAAAGTAAAAATTTACTAAAAATATTAAAAAGTAGGAAAGCAACCGTGTTAAGCGGTTGCTTTTTTTGCCTATTCGCGGTACAATTCATATAATTGTGTGAAAAAATAAGGATTGAATGCCGATATTATAAGTTGGGTTTACTTATATATCGGAGGAATTTGAATGAGAAATAGAACAAACGATAAGAATTAGGGCTTTACATTGGTGGAGCTGATTGTTGTGATAGTCATATTGGCGATTCTGTCAGCCATACTTGTGCCGGCGCTGCTTGGCTATATCGATAAGGCAAAACAACAGCAGGATATATTGAACGCAAAGAACTGTCTGACTGCAGCACAGACAGAGTTCATAGAGTTGTATGCGAAAAATGATACAACAATTATTGGATCCGAAACAAAATAAATTTACTGTAAATGGCGAGCAGATTGATATGCAGTTTTACTTTGTAGCAGCACCAGATAGTAATATGAGTAATAATTGGAATATATTGAAAGATTATTTAAATGTCATGCAATAGTAAAATGAGGGAGATATAGATGGCAGATTTTGCGAAAGAAAATCAATTTACACCCGATCAGCAGGCAGAGATTGATGCAGGCATCAAGGACAACATTGATGTGTCCATCTATGCAAAGCCGGAATTTCTTGCAATTCAGATGCATGAGATTCGGATTGGCCTTGTGGAACAGATACCGGTCTCTTATTATGCGGACAGCCGGTATGATTGGTTTCAGATGGAAGAAATCCGTAAGGGACTGGAGATGTCTTTGGATGTCAGTAAATACGCAGATCCCGAGATCTCTTTTGATAGGATGCGCCAGATTCGGAAAGGGCTGGAAGCAGGCATTGATTTATCGGATAAAAAGAATATGGCTGCGGGGGTTCTGCAGCAGTTAAGAAAGGCGACACTGGAGCATATCGATTTATCTGTATATATCAATAACGGGTTTGATGAAGACCAACTGCATCAGATCCGGTTGGCAAAGAAAAATGGTGTAGATATTGATTCCTATGTGATACCGGATTTCCGGGGAATCTCGATTCGTGAGATTCGATTAGGATTGGAGCATCATATTGATGTGTCTGTGTATGCGAGCAGAGAATACACGTGGCAGCAGATGCGTGAGATCCGGTTAGGACTGGAAAAACATTTGGATGTAGAACAATATAAGAATGTGTTATATTCATGGCAGCAGATGCGTGAGATCCGGTATGGACTCGAAGAAGGCATGGACGTCAGCTATTACCGTAGCTTTATGTACACGGCAAAGCTGATGCGGCAGCGCAGACTGGATTTGCTGGAAAAGACGAAAATGCCGATCCAGAATGGAGAAGCAGTGAAGAAACGATTTTCCTGTTTTGATATGTTGCTTAATCAGAGTGGTATGGAGGCAATCGTCATACTTCCAAATCCGGGAGTTCCGATAGCGCAGGATGAGGTGCTTTCGGCGATTAAGGAGGCAGATATCAAAAAAGGTGTTGACTATGCGGTTGTCAAAGCAATCTGCGATGGTACGACAAGTGGCGATATCGTAACACTGGCAAAAGGCGTGATGCCACAGGCAGGCGCAGATGGCTGGTATGAATTCTTCTTTGATACGAATGTAAAATCCAATCCGGTTTTGATGGAAGATGGTTCCGTGGATTATCAGAATGCAAAATGGTTTGAACTGGTGAAGAAAGGGCAGACGGTTGCTGTCTACCATGAAGCACAGGAGGGAACACCGGGTTATACAATTATGGGAGAATCCCTTGCGACAAAGAAGGGTAAGGAGAAGCCAATCCTGACAGGAAGTGGTTTCCAGATATTGGAAGATAAGAAGACATATATTGCGACGGAAAATGGAAAGATTGAGCTGAAAGATAACCGGCTTGTGATCTCCAGCTTATTAGTGTTAGATGATGTGACAAGTGCAACCGGAAATGTTGATTTTGATGGTTCCATCTATGTACGTGGCAATGTTGGACAGGGTGTGAGTATCCATGCGACAAGAGATGTGCTGGTAGATGGATATACCGAATCTTCGGTAATCGAGGCTGGTGGCGATATCATATTGAAAAAGGGTAACAATGCATCCGGACGCGGTTTCCTGCGGGCAAATGGCGATGTGATGGGCATGTTTTTCGAGTCCGCACGCGTATGGGCAGGTGGAAAGGTCAGTGCGAATTATTGTCTGCGGAGTGAGATTCATGCAGGTACCCGGATCGAGATATCAGGACGAAATGGTGTACTTGCTGGGGGACTGGCGCAGGCGCAGAATCTGATACAGGCAACTAACATCGGAAATGAGGCGAGTCTTGCTACACGGCTTGTGCTTGGAAATAAGGACAAAAATGTGCAGATGCAGGTAGACCTGCAGGGTAGGGAGAAAAAGGTTTCACAAGAACTTCGATTATTGCTGAATGCATATCAGGAGTTCCGGAAGAAGTTTGAACCTGTGATACGAAATGTACATCCGACCTATTTAAAACTGGAGGATGCAATTTATACAAAGAAAACAGAATTGGAGGAATTAAAGAAGAGGAAAGACGCAGTGGAGAAAGAACAAAAGAAACAAAAATCTGCGAAGGTAGTCGTTACCGGGAATTTGTATTCCGGTGTCAGCGTGGAGATTAATGGTGTGATTTGGCGTTCAGAACCAATGCGGAACGTGTATCTGGTGAGTAGAGGAAATCGTATCGGATCGTTACGGAATGTGTAAACGAAGGAGAAGCAAATGAGAAATAAAATTTTGATAGTGGATGATGTTGATATAAACCGCGAGATACTGCGTTCAATCCTGGAAGATGAATATACGATTCTGGAAGCTGAAAATGGAAAACAGGCACTTGAGATTGTAGATCAGGAAGCAAAAGATATGGCTGCAATTATGTTGGATCTGGTCATGCCGGAGATGGATGGTACGCAGGTGCTGGAAGAGTTGAACCGACGCGAGGTGATCGGAAAGGTTCCGGTTCTGGTTATCAGTGGAGATCATACGGTGGAGGTACAGAAGAAGTGCTTTGAGCTTGGAATCTCCGATTTTATTGCGAAGCCATTTAACAATGCGATTATTAAGCAGAGAGTTAAAAATACAGCTGAATTTTTTGATTATAAATTAAAGCTGGAAGACAAGGTAGCTGAGCAGACGAACGTATTACGGAAAGCATATCGCACCTTGCAGATCCAGGCAGAATATCTGCAGAAGAAGAATCAGCAGATCATTGAAATGCTTGGTACGGTTGTCGAGTATCGAAGCACAGAAAGTGGAGAGCATATCCAGCGAGTAAAGGGATACACCCGGATTCTTGCAGAGGCAGTGATGGAGGATTATCCAGAATACGAGCTGACAAAGGAGAAGATTGATATCATTGAGTCTGTCAGCGTTTTGCATGATATTGGAAAGATTGCGATTCCAGACCGTATTTTATTGAAGCCGGGCAGACTGACAGCAGAAGAGTTTGAATATATGAAGTCCCATACGATCCGTGGATGTGAACTGCTTGATTCCATCAAGGAGGATTGGAACGATGACACGATGAAATATGCGTATGAGATCTGCCGCCATCATCATGAGCGTTATGATGGTAAGGGATATCCAGATGGTTTAGTTGGTGATGAGATTCCAATCTGTGCCCAGCTTGTATCGGTTGCGGATGTATACGATGCACTTGTCAATGAGCGGTGCTACAAGGATGCGTTTTCAAAGGAAGATGCATATCGGATGATTATCACCGGAGAATGTGGTGTATTTTCACCGAAGCTGATGGAGTCGTTTAGAAAGGTACGTCCAGCATTCGAAAAACTTGCCAATAAGAGTTTCCGAAAATAAGAACATACTTGATAAAAACAAGTAAAATAGCATAAAACACAGAAAAAGAGAAGTGAAAATACGTTTTCACTTCTCTTTTTCTAGTACAACTTAAAAACATGTGGAGATTATACAATCTCACTTTATTATATTAAATAAAAGCTGCATATGTGCTTGATAATCATAAGTAAAACGATTAATTTGCTTGATATAAATATAAATATTGATATTTCGACTGGAAAAAACTGTTTGACAAATTAATTTTATTAAGTATAATGACAACATGTTGAGTAAGGAAAGCTAGCGGACTTAACAAAAAGAAAGAAACAAAAAGAGGAGGAAATGATTATGACAGAAGAAATTATGAATGCGATTTCAAGTGAAGTCTATGGCGTCTGGTTCTTGATCGGTGCGGCACTGGTGTTCTGGATGCAGGCAGGTTTCGCGATGGTGGAGGCAGGATTTACCAGAGCGAAAAATACTGGTAACATCATCATGAAGAACCTGATGGACTTCTGTATCGGTACCGTGATGTTTATCCTGATCGGTTTCGGTTTGTTCTTAGGTGAGGATGTGGCAGGTATCGTTGGTAAGCCTGGATTTGATATCTTCACAAATTATGCAAATTTTGATTGGTCAAACTTCGTATTTAACTTAGTGTTCTGTGCTACGACAGCAACGATCGTATCCGGAGCGATGGCAGAGAGAACAAAGTTCTTATCCTACTGTGTATATTCCGCAGTAATCTCCGCAGTCATATATCCGATTGAAGCACACTGGACATGGGGCGGCGGCTGGTTGTCTAAGATGGGCTTCCACGATTTCGCCGGTTCCAACTGTATCCACATGGTTGGTGGTATTTGTGCCCTGATCGGTGCAGCAATCCTTGGACCACGTATTGGTAAGTTCAAGAAGCAGAAGGATGGAAGCATCAAGGTTGGTGCATTCCCAGGACATAACTTGGCACTTGGTGCACTTGGTGTATTTATCCTGTGGCTTGGCTGGTATGGATTTAATGGTGCAGCCGCAACATCAGTTCCGCAGCTTGGTGCGATATTCACAACAACAACGATTGCTCCTTCCGTTGCAACAGTCGTATGTATGATCTTTACATGGATCCGTTATGGTAAGCCGGATGTATCTATGTGTCTGAATGCATCTCTGGCAGGTCTGGTAGCGATCACAGCACCATGTGATGTTGCAGATGCGACTGGCGCAATTGTCATCGGTGCGGTATCCGGTGTACTCGTAGTATTTGGTGTATGGCTGCTTGATAACAAACTCCGTGTCGATGATCCGGTTGGTGCCGTAGCCGTTCACATGATGAATGGTATCTGGGGTACGATCGCAGTTGGACTTTTCGCAACAGACAGTACACCTACCTATTCTCTTGCAGATGCAAATGGTGACAAATTACTTGGCCTTTTCTATGGTGGTGGATTCAAGCTCCTTGGTATTCAGTTGACAGGTATGCTTGCAACAGCCGCATGGACAGCCGTTACAATTACAATCACATTCCTGATTATCAAGAAGATCTTCGGTCTGCGTGTATCCGCAGAGGAGGAAATCACAGGTCTGGATGCAACCGAGCATGGCTTGGAGACAGCTTATGCAGGATTCATGACATATGGCGATCACATCAGCAGCGATGGCACGACAACGGTATCAACTCCTGCGATTCCGGAGAATGCAGTCCCTGAGGATGAGGCAGTTCCGGTTCAGGTTATGAGTGGTGGCACAGGTGTTGCTTCGGATGTCAAGCTTACAAAGATTTCTATCATATGTAAGCAGAATAAGTTTGAGGATCTGAAGAATGCTTTGAATGATGCCGGTGTAACAGGTATCACAGTCACTCAGGTACTTGGATGTGGTGCCCAGAAGGGTCAGACAAAGTACTACCGTGGTGTTAAGATGGATATGACATTGCTTCCAAAGGTAAAGGTGGAAGTCGTTGTCAGCAAGGTTCCGGTTGCTACCGTTGTAAAGGCAGCAAAGAAGGCGCTTTATACTGGTAGCATCGGTGATGGCAAGATCTTTGTCTATGGTGTTGAGAATGTAATCAAGGTTCGTACCGGAGAAGAAGGCTACGATGCTTTGCAGGGAGAAAACTAAATCATTTCCTTACATATAAAGAAAGGCGGTCTGTATGTTATGTGCAGACCGCTTTTTGCTATAAGGTTTCACCGGATACAAGATGATTCAGGAAACATGAACCCTTTGCTGAATCCATGCATTGTAGATTTTGAATGGCTTTTCGAACAGTGGCTGTGCAAGTATGATCACGAGAATTATCGCGATGATAAGCCATAAAATATTTGCCCATCCATGAAAATGCTGATACAGGAACGGATATGTCTCCACGTATTCCAGATAGAAGAGAACCGGACGATGGAAGAAATAAATCGACATGGATTCTTTTCCGAGAGCATCTAAATGGAATATCTTATGCCTTGGGATGATACTTAAAATACATACACCAATAATAAATGTGATCATATATGCGGATAGCCGGAATAAAATACCGACCTCACCAGCATCGTCCAACAGGGCTTCATATGAACTTCTGCCGGTGAAGAAGCGGCGGAAGATGTAAAAACTGTCAATATTTAAACGGCAAATAATAAAAAATGCAAGGACGGTCACCGGTGCAAGAATCTGCATAACCGGACGGTGAAGCTGGTATTCTAATTTGTTCACATTGCACATCCACCCGAGCACAAACCATGGGAAGAATACAAGACACCGGGAAAAAGCAAATACATCCCCGATTCCGTTGTCATAGCCAGCCAGAAGTGCAGCCAAAACTGCGATGGCTAAGATTTTGCGCTTATCGACATGGCGAAGCAGATAGGCACATGTATAGAATACACACATGGCGAAAAGGTACCACGGAACGCCGTCGGTTTTCACAAGTGAAAATGTAAGTCCGGGACTGGTCAGCCGTTGGAATGGAAAGATCAGCAGCTTCAACAGGACATACAGACCTGCAAAATTCGCAAGTTTTTTGCAGAAGCGTTCCTTTGTTTTGATTGCATGCTCGCACATAAGACCACTTGCAAACACAAATAAAGGCATGTGAAAGCTGTAAATAAATAAAAATAAAGATTTGCACATATTGGAATGGTAGTCAATTCCGCTCTCTAAAAAATGCCCGGCGACAACACAGATAATCAAAAATCCTTTTACATTGTCCAGCCAGATGTTCCGTTTTTGCGTAGACATAGAAAGAACTCCTTTTCTTATAATAAATAATATGCTATAAAAGCCGTCGTTTATAGTAGTCTTGTCGGGGACAAAAGTCAATAGAAATTCATTGTGCAAAATGTCCTCTTTTTTTCTTGAAAGCGCAAATCCATTGGTAAATACTTAAGAAAATGCTAAAAAGCCTTGCAAATTCAAGGAAAGTGGCGTAATATCATGTCAACAAATGAAATAAAAGACAACATAGTGATACTGAAAAATATACATACAAATTTTACGGAGGAATGGATTATGGCAGTAAAGAAAGCAACAGTTGATGCAACTATGGCAAAGGTAGAAGCAGCAAAGGCAGCAGCACCTGCAAAGGAAGAAGCAAAGAAGGCAGCAGCTCCAGCAAAGAAAGCAGCACCTGCAAAGGTAGCAGCTCCAGCTAAGAAGGAAGAGCCAGCAAAGAAAGCAGCAGCTCCAGCTAAGAAAGCAGAGCCAGCAAAGAAGGCAGCAGCTCCAGCTAAGAAAGCACCTGCAAAGAAAGCAGCTCCAGCTAAGGCAACCGCTCCTAAGGCAGTAAAGCTTTTTGTTGAGTATCAGGGTGGTCAGGTTTCCACACAAGATATCGCAGCAAAGGCAGCAGAGGCAAGTGGAAAGAAAACAATTAAGGAGTTGAACGTATACTATCAGCCAGAGACAAATATGGTATACTATACAGCAGATGGAACAGAGGGTTCTTTCTCATTATAATTTGTATTCCCAAAACCTTTCATAAAAAAGAAGCACTCGATGAAATTGATCGAGTGCTTCTTTTTTATCAAGACGAAGGGTGTTAAATTCCCTTCGCTTTTGCAGTGCAGGCTTTCATGGCGTCCATGACAGCCCCGCGGAATCCTTTTTCTTCTAAGACACGAACCGCTTCGATAGTGGTTCCGGCAGGAGAGCATACCATATCTTTGAGTTCTGCAGGGTGCTTTCCAGTCTCTAAAACCATCTTTGCACTTCCGAGTACCGCCTGGGCTGCGAATTTATATGCCTGTGCCCGTGGCATACCATCGGCTACTGCTGCATCAGCCATCGCTTCGATAAACAGAAATACATAAGCTGGCGAACTGCCGCTGACAGAGACAACAGCATCCATCAGGGATTCAGGGATTGCCTCGGCAAGTCCAAAGCTACTCAGTAATTTCAATACATATGCAAATTCATCTTCTGTGACAAGGTTGTTCTTGCAGACACCTGTGATGCCTTCTCCGACAAGGGCTGGTGTATTTGGCATGGTACGAACGATCTTTACATCACCAAGCCGCTCTCCAAGCCAAGCCAGTGTCTTGCCCGGTGCGATTGTAACGATGATCTGCCCGGCAGGGAGCGTTGGTTGGATCTCTGCGATCACCGTCTCGTAATACTGAGGTTTTACGGATAAGAATAATACGTCTGCCTGTGTGGATACTTCCGTATTCGATGCAGTTGTACAGATACTAAGGGTTTCCTTTGCTTTCTCACGTGCAGCTTCCGATGCATCTGCTGCGATGATTTCCGAAGCATCGATTCCAGCGTGTGCCTTCAATCCGCCGATAATGGCGCTTGCCATATTTCCACAACCAATAAATCCAACTTTGTATTTCATGCTTGTTCATCCTTTCTGTTTTGTCTATCTGATTATTCAAAAGCCATGCGTGCCTGTAATCCAAAATCCGGTCGGTCGGTGATGATACCATCGACACCTTTGCGGATCAGTTTGCTCATTTTTGCAATATCGTTGACCGTCCATGCATAAACTTCTTTGCGATGCAGATGCATGCGCAGGAGAAATTCCCGTGTCACGAACTGGAAATGCGGTGAGATAAAATCTGCCTTGCATACATGTAACCGGTGAAGCGGAAAATATTCGTTTAACCGGTGGATAATCGTGTTACGTGGTGTCCCAATCAGCAGCCCCGCTTTGATGTTCGGATCGATCTCCTTGATACGAAGTACCGAACGGTCAATAAATGACTTCATCATATAATCGGAGTAATCATAATAGCGTTCCACCAGATCAATGATTTTCTGTTCATATCCAGTTTCTTTTAACTCGATATCCAGCTTGATTTTTCCGCGGCACAGCTCCAATACTTCCTGTAAAAGCGGAACCCGGTAACCGTGTGTGCCGGTGATTCTACAGATTTCGTCATAGGTAAGTTGGCGGATATCCGTGCCGTTTAAATCTGGATTGTGAAATGCAATCAACTGATGATCCTTCGTTCGACGGATATCAAACTCTGCAAAATCTGCCTGCAGATTGATCGCAATCTGAAACGCCTCCAATGTGTTTTCGTGGGTGGCGAGTGCCGAAGCACCCCGATGTGCGATGATCGCAGTCATCATAGAGCATCATCTCCGCGCTCTCCGGTACGAATACGTACAGCATCTTCTATATTATATACAAAAATCTTACCATCCCCATAACTTCCGGTTGGAATACGTTCTGTAACCATGGCGATCAACTTCTCGCATACATCATCGGAGACAACGGTCTCAACCTTCAGTTTCGGGAGAAGATTGACGAAATAATCGCCGTTATGGTGCTGGGACTTATATCCCTTCTGGTTACCGTAGCCCATGATATTGCTGACCATAGCTCCGGTTGTGCTGCATTCATCCAAAATCTCTTTCATGTCATCCAGCTTCTCAGGTCGGATGATCACTTCCACTTTTTTCATCTTGATACCTCCTGATCCTGTCGTTTAAATATTGGTACCACGTAATTCGATGATCGGTGCGCCCTTGCCATTGATGTAATCGCCGGTGATGGTGACACGACCGATGTTATCGTCGCGCGGAATCTCATACATAATATCCATCATGAATTTCTCGATGATCGCACGGAGTGCGCGGGCACCTGTCTTTTTCTCCATCGCTTTTTCTGCGATTGCTTCATAGGCACTGTCATCGAATTCCAGATCTACCTCATCCAATGCAAGCAGCTTCTTGTACTGCTTGAGGATTGCATTTTTTGGCTCCTTTAAGATCTTAATGTACATGTCCTTGTCCAGCGAATCCAGAGTGAAAAGCACTGGGAGACGACCAAGGAACTCTGGAATCATACCGAATTCACGCAGATCTTCCGTTGTTACTTCCTTGATCAGGTTATCGTTCTTGTCATATTTATCCTTCAGGTCTGCGGCAAAGCCCATAGAAGACTGTTTGTTCAGACGCTGCTTGATGATGTCCTCGATATCCGGGAATGCACCACCGCAGATAAATAAGATATTCCGTGTATTCATCGTTGTCATCGGCGTCATGGCATTCTTGCTACCGGAACCGACAGGTACCTCAACCTCGGCACCTTCTAAGATCTTCAGAAGTCCCTGCTGTACAGACTCTCCACTGACATCACGGCTGCGCGTCTCTTTCTTCTTCGCAATCTTATCGATCTCATCGATAAAGACGATTCCACGCTCAGCTTTTTCAACATCATTGTCCGCAACGGCAAGAAGTTTGGAGAGAATGCTTTCTACATCATCGCCAATATAACCAGCCTCAGTCAGCGTGGTCGCATCGGTGATTGCGAGTGGCACCTGCAGAATCTTGGCAATCGTCTGAACCAGATAGGTTTTACCACAGCCGGTAGGCCCGAGCATGAGCATGTTGGATTTTTCAATCTCAATGTCATCCATTGTGTCTGTGATCACACGCTTGTAATGGTTGTAGACGGCAACGGACATGGCACGCTTTGCGTATTCCTGTCCGACGACATATTCGTCAAGCATTGCCTTGATCTTATGTGGGGCTGGAACATCTGCCATTGTGAGTGGCTTTTGTTCCTTTTCTTCCTTCTGTTTTTTCTTCTTTTTGACCTTCTGGGAAGTCGGGATATCATCAAATGGCATGAACTGCGACATGTTGATATTCGGCATCTTGGAGAGGTCTAAAAACTGCATCGCTCCGTTGTTGAAGGAGTCGAAACTTTTCTGCATACAGTCGTTGCAGATATACATATTTCCCGGCATCCGGATAAATGGACCGGCCTCGGATTCCGGTCTGCGACAGAGATAGCAATACTTTTCGTACTCATCATCGTCGTTGTTATTCTGATTATTTCCGTTGTTGTCTGGCATAATTTCCTCCTTATGTATGCGCATAAAAATGCACCCTTATTATAGCACGGAAATATACATATGACTATGGAATATTTATGCAGACAGCGATATAATGAAGAAATGAAAGTGAATACAGAAATACAATAAGGAAACGAAAAAATCAAATATAGCTATATGGTCTGGAGGAATGAAATATGAAGAAACGAATTACTGAATATCTGGCATATATTGATGCGCTGTTAGAAAAAGAGGATGTCGACTGGGAACATGAGAAGGAAAAGCATCTTGTACAGATCGCGTTTTTTGCACATGAGCGGCAGGTACACCTTATTGTCATGGCACTGTTTGCATTGGCAACTGTGATTTCAATCTTGTATTTGAATTTTAGCGGCTCACTGATCATCGTTGCGCTTGTGTTTGCGCTTTTGGTGCTGCTGATTCCTTATGTGATGCATTATTACCTATTAGAAAACAGTGTACAGAAAATGTACGAACAATATGACCGGATGATGAATAAGATCGAGCCATCCTTTCAGGTGAAACCGGACGATAAAAAATAAAACAAGGTTCCGTTTGCGGTATGAAAACTATACCACAGGCGGAACCTTTTTCTTTGTTATTATCGCTTACTCTGATTTCCATCTACGGCATCTTCCACGCCGTCCACAGCATCCTTGACACCATTTCCGACACCTTCGGCAGCATCCTTGACGCCTTCGCCAACGCCTTCTGCAGCGTCCTTGACACCTTCGCCGACACCGTCCGCGGCATCTTTGATTCCATTTCCAACGCCATTGGAATTTATTGCATTTCCGCCAGTTGCGTTATTATTTTCGGTTGTCATCTGTGTCTGTTCCGAAGTGGTTGCATTATCCTTGCTCGTCTCATCCATACCACATCCACACATACAGATAGAAAGCATCATAGCAGTTGCTGCAATGGCAGCGGTTGTTTTAAATTTCTTCATAATAAAACACTCCTTATCTAGTTTTCATTCTATAAAAATAGTATGAACCTAAATAAGGAGATTATTTTACCAATTTCCGGTAATTTTTGAAATTCAATCCGACGGTGTCAGACAGGTGCAGTCATCGGGATCGGTACAGCTTTCGCAGTTTCGCTTCTGGTCAAGCGGATTGCAAAGCTCCAATGGCTTGATGTTCCGGTCTAAGAGGCTTCCGCTTACAAAGCTCATGCAGACAGACTCCTCCGGACTTGCAAGCGTGCCCTTGGATACGAGCGCTTTTCCGTTGTGAGGGATCCGGTATTGGTTGTAGTAGATGGATTTCACGATCAGGGTAAGTCCTACCGTCATTTCCGCATTTGCAATATCGAAGTTTAATACTTTGGACATTGCCATCAGATTCAGCCCCTGCGAAACCGTTCCGTTCGTGGAGAGGAAACCGATAAAATTCAGGTTTGGTGTCGCTGCTGTTGTATCGGTATAGGTGACTCCATATGGTGCGAACAACTGCATCGTTACGGAAGTTGGATTGGTATCTTCATCGTATTCCGGATCGGTTGTTGCGGAAGGGAGATAGACAACACCTGTGACAGGGAGGGTTGCAAGCAGCCGTTTGCAGCAGTCATAGACATAGATGACAAAATCCACAGTCAGGTTTGTGAGTGTCAGCTCGTAGCAGTTTGGACGTCCGGCAATCGGCTTGATTGTTACGGAAGGTGCTGCCCCTGTTGCAAAGGTGATGTTTGTAACCTCTGCCCGGATATATGCTGCTGTTGGATAATCTGCAAGCAGGGTTGCAAGCGGAATTGTCCGGCATACATTGATGCCAATCTCGTCGTAGATAACAGGAACAAGTACCGTGAGCAGCTTTGGGTCACCACATTGAGGTGTGACACATACATCGGTACAGTTATCTGTTAAGCTGCATGTGCAGGAATCGGTGTTGTTAGCAACTGCATTACTTAAGACTTTCTTGTTACAGCCACAGCATTTAGACATGTTCGTTTCCTTTCAAATATGCTTACAATAATATATTCAGAATATGCATTTTTGTTCGATTCCGGCAATATATTTGTAAAAGAAAGAATTGGGAGGAAAACGTGGAAGCGGTTTATAGATGGAAAGGAGATAAACGGATTTTACTTTATGAGGAGGGAAATCAGATCTTAGCACAGGTGATTGGGACGGGCAGGACAGTGCAATGGGGCAGTTTATGCCGGGATTATCATTCCTGTGGTGTAAGTCTGTTCTGGGAGGATGAAATCTATGTGGCATATGTCAACACAGAAAATGTTTTAATGTGGGATAAGCTTTTTGCGGAAGGACGACTGGTACTCGTGAAGGGTGACGACTGGGGGAGTATCTCTACGGTTCGGATCGCACCAGTCGCAGGAGAACGGACACAGCTTTATGTATGGTATCGCATGGCAGATCCGGGAAATGGCACGGATAGTCTGTATGTGATAAATCCACTGGGAGAGAGGAAGGTTCAGAGATTGGTATATGGTACAGAGAGGATTGAACGATATGAGATTTTACAGCACGGGGAAGTCAGTTATCTTCTATATAAATTAGCAACGGAAGCCAAACCGCGGATATATGCCGTGGATGTATCACGACTAGGAGACATAAGTCTGTCGGAATATATATTATGTAAAGAACAGACAATGCAAGAACTTGAAAAACGATGTAAAGAAAATGATAAGAATTATAATGAAGCAATTCGAAAGACGCAGGAGGATTATGAGTCACGGTTGAAATCAACAGTAAAAAATATGGAGCAGCGGTATAAACAGCAATATGACGAGCTGGCAAAACTGACACAGGGTATGCAGGAGGAAGGCCGTAAGTGGCGGGAATTATATTACAAAAGTGTTACAAAAGATTAACAAAAAATAAAATTTACTTGACATAACTCATAGAATTTTATAATATAAAAATTGCAACCTTTTTTTCGGGAATGTCCCAAGGCTGCAAATGGTAATTTGTATTACATAGATAATGTACCACAATATATAGAGAATGTAAAGGAAAATTTTATGGAAGACAAGAAAAAAACTTTAACTGAATATGAGAAAGAAATTTCCGAAGCACAAGAGATGGAAGAGGCAAACACACACAAACGAAAGGTACGGAGCTTTAAGCGGATGTTGATGGTAACATTTCTGGTCGTATGTGCGATCCCGATTACGTTGTGTATGTTCCTGATGGTGAAGATGAACCGGCTCGATCACCGGATAGAGAATCTGGTTGACCGGGTGGAGGAAGGAAAGAATCTGGTCAGTACAAACATCGGACTGATCGATGAATCGACGGAGACGATGACGAGTGAGCAGATGGCGTATGGAGATCTTGGAAAGGGTTCGGAAGGTGTGCACGTAGCTCTGACAGACAATGGCGATGGTTCAAACAAAACCACGGACGATGCAGAGGCGACGACGGAAGCAGCCAGTGATGTACCGGAACAGACGTACTACAATGGACAGAAAGTATACTTGACTTTCGATGATGGACCAAGTACATACACCGGAGAACTCTTGGATGTGTTGAAGGAAAACAATGTGAAGGCAACATTCTTTGTTGTTTACAATGATGATAAGGAAGCACAGCAGTATTACAAGCGGATCGTTGACGAAGGACATTCGATCGGAATGCATTCTTACAGTCATGTGTACGATCAGGTATATGCAAGTCAGGAAAGCTTCGAGGAAGACGTGACGAAGATTCACGATTACATACAGGAACAGACAGGTGTGGATACGCATCTGTACCGCTTCCCGGGTGGAAGTTCGAACCAGGTAAGTAAGGTAGATATTCAGGATCTGATCGGATATCTGCATGACGAGGGTATCGTTTATTATGACTGGAATTCCCTGTCAGGTGATGCAGTGGATGCATCTTTGACACCAAGTGAGTTAAATGATAATATACTTGGGTATGTACATGCCAATGCCGGCGATTCCGTGATTTTGATGCATGATCTGCAGAACAATCATGCAACGATCGAAGCACTTCCGGCATTGATTCAGACTTTGAAGGATGAAGGATATGAGATTTGTCCGATTGATGATTCTACAAAGCCAGTGCAGCATGTAGAATATAAGGGAGACAAATAATTGAACTACTTAGAAGCACAAAATTACATTGAAGAAAAAAGCAGGCTGGGCATTGTACCTGGCCTGACACAGGTAAAGGAGCTCTTACGGAGACTCGGCAATCCACAGGATGCGTGCAGGACACTGCACATCGCCGGGACAAACGGGAAGGGCTCTATTTTTGCGTTTGTACAGGAAAACCTGCTTGCTGCAGGGTATCATGTGGGACGATATATTTCCCCGACAATTCTGACGTATCTGGAACGGTACCAGCTTGACAGACGCTATATGACAGAGGATGAATTTGCGGTGTTGCTCACAGAGGTTGCAGCGGTGATCGAGACAATGGAGACGGATGGGTTTGCCAGTCCCACTGTATTCGAGATTGAGACGGCGGTTGCGTTTCTGTATTTTGCGAGAAACCACGTTGACTATGTATTGCTCGAATGTGGCATGGGTGGAAGCCAAGATGCGACGAATGTGCTTGCAAAACCGGAAATCTGCGTGTTCGCACAGATCAGCATGGATCATATGCAGTTCTTAGGCGATACTCTGACGAAGATTGCAACAGAGAAAGCAGGTATCATCAAGCCGTATACAACTGTGATCTCCGCACCGCAGGTGCCAGAAGTATCGAAAGTATTACGGGAGATATGCGAAGTACAACATGCTTCTTATATAGAAGTGAATCCATCAGACTGGGAAGTTGTGCAGATGAATCTGGATGGCACTGAGGTGGTGGATTGTGGAACGAATCCAGATGAATCCAATATGGATGCGGATATGGATCAACGGCAACAACCATATCATATCCCGCTTTTAGGAGAGCATCAGATTGCGAATGCACAGACAGCAATCACGGTGCTGCGTACACTATATATAGAAGAAACAGCCATTCATAAGGGAATCGCACAGACGGTATGGCTGGGGCGTATGACGAAGGTGGCGGAGCATCCGTATATCTATGTGGATGGTGCGCACAATGTAGCAGCGTGGGAATATTTGCGTACATCGGTGGAAAAATATTTTACAAACCGCAGGGTAATCTATATAATAGGAGTACTGAAAGATAAGGAATACGAGAAGATGGTGGAGATTCTGGCACCGACGATGGCAGCGGCAGTTGTGATCACACCAGATACACCGCGCGGCCTGCCGAAAGAGATTCTGGCACCGTTGATACAGGCGCAGGGCGTACCGGTCCTGCTTGCGGATACGAGCGCGGAAGCACTGCAAAAGGCAAGAGAACAGGCGGGAGAAACGGGTGTCATTCTCGTGAGTGGTTCGTTATCTTTTCTGGCAGAGTATCTGCAATTAGAAAGCGGAGATGAAAACAATGGAGCGAGTAGATAAAATTCTCGCGCATCCGGAATTTCAGGTGTATATGCGTCGGATCAGGGAGCAGGAACGCACGCGTGTGTTCTGCCTGCATGGAATCGAGCATAGTCTGGATGTGGCAAGAATCGGATATATAAAGAATCTGGAACAGGGACTTTCCTTCCGGCAGGATGTGATCTATGCAATGGCATTGCTGCACGATATCGGAAGATGTGAGGAGTATGCTTCCGGGAAATCCCATCATGAGGCGGGAGCCGAGCTGGCACGACCTATCCTTCTGGCATGTGGATATACAGAGCATGAATGTGCTGAAATCTGTGATGCAATCGGCAGACATAAGGCACCGAGTGAGCAGGCAAGATCGCTTGCAACATTGCTGTATGATGCGGATAAGCAGTCTAGAAACTGTTTTGACTGCCCCGTGCAGGAACAGTGTTACTGGTCAGAGGAAAAGAAGAACCATACAATTCGATATTAAGTTTCATATACAAGAAGAATGCAGTCGGGAAAAAAACGGCTGCTTTTTTGTTTATGACGGGTGTAAAGAAATTGACAAAAAACAAAGCTTGATAAAAACAACTGTAAATTGATTTACACAAAGGAAACACAAGCAAAAATAAAATTCAACTTGATAAAGCTGCGCAACAACATAAAAATAATAAGAAAACCTCTCTATTTTTCTAAAAATAAAAAATGAACTCCCCAAAACTTTAAATAAATTAGGAAATCCCTTATCTGTGTTGACAAAATAACGTTACAGGCACATAATACAGCCAAGTCAAAGGTAAGGACTTAAGAAAATTAAGAAAAATGTGAGAAGAAAGAGAGGATGATGTTTATGAAGAAAAGAAAATTAATCAGCATGGTGCTTGCAGCAACATTGGCATTGACATCTCTTACCGGTTGTGGAAAGAAGGATTCATCCAGTGATGACAGTGTATTAAGAGTCGGAATGGAATGTGCATATGCTCCATTCAACTGGTCACAGGAAACGGATGAGCTTGCAAATGGTGAAAAGGCAGTTCCAATCTACGGAACAAACATGTATGCATATGGATATGACGTAATTGTAGCAGAGAAGCTTGCAAAGCAGATGGGTAAGACATTGGAAATCCACAAGGTAGAATGGGATTCCATCGGAATGTCACTCGATGCTGGCGATTACGATGTGATCATCGCAGGTATGGGTCGTACGAAGGAACGTGAGGCATCTTATTCATTTACAGATCCTTACTATTATAGAACAAACTGCTTAGTTGTTAAGAAAGGTTCTGGATTGGAAGGAATCAAGGGCTTATCTGAATTGGCAGGAAAGAATGTAACACTTACGACACAGCTTGGTACCGGATGGGTAAACCTGCTTGATCAGGTACCGGATGCAACACTTGGTGCAAATTATGAGACAACGGCTGAATGCTTTATGGCGATCTCAAATGGAACGGCTGATGTGTGTGTCATTGATGCACCGACAGCAGAATCTGCAGCGATGACAAACGATGATCTGGCAATTATCTATCTGGATGACAATGACAAGTTCGTGGGCGATGAGGAAATGACAAATGTATGTATCGCAACAAGAAAAGATGATACCGCCCGTCGGGATGAGATTCAGAAGGCGATGGATGCCATCGGATGGAATGACAAGGCTGAGATGGATAAGACAATGGAAGAGGCAGTCAGCTTACAGCCAGCAGCTAATTAGATTATGATCCCCCCGCAGCCTTTCATGATTTCAGGCTGCGGAGGAATTATAAAAAACGTGTAGGACAGGAGGAAATCATATGGGTGCTATTCTAAGTATATCATCCCCGAACAATATCTTTGAATGGATGGCATTTCTTGCCGAAAAGTATTCGAGCATGTTCTTGCAGGGAACATGGATTACCCTGTATGTATCTGTGATCGGTACGATCGTGGGTTTCATACTTGGTTATATCGTAGGTATTGTCGGAGATATCAAAATTCACAAAGAAGATAATCCGATCAAAAAGGGAATTATCAAATTCTTCAAATTTATCTGTTTCTTATATGTAGAGTTGTTCCGAGGAACACCAATGATCGTACAGGCGATGATCGTATACTTCGGTCTCCGTCAGGGCGGTGTGAACATCAACCCGATCATTGCAGGTATTCTCGTAACTGTATTAAATACAGGTGCGTATATGTCAGAAACCGTACGTGCAGGTATCAAATCCATTGATGCCGGACAGCGTGAAGGTGCTCTGGCAATGGGAATGTCGCCGATGCAGGCAATGTTCTATGTAATCCTTCCACAGGCATTCAAGAACATTATCCCAGAGATGGCGAACACATTCCTGACGAACCTGAAGATGACATCTGTGTTGAATGTAATCGGTATTCAGGAGTTGTTCATGCAGGCAAAAACGGTCGGTGGTACATATTACAAGTATTTTGAATCGTATCTTGTAATCGCACTAATCTATCTGGTGCTTTGTGTGGCATTTAACCGGTTGTTCTTATTTATCGAGAAAAAGATGGCAGGCAAAAAAGATTATGTGCTTGCTGTGGAATATATGGAAGACAAACAGTAGGAGGGTGAGCTTATGAGTAAAAACAATGAAGAAAGTATTATTGAAGTAAAAGACTTAAGCAAATCCTTCGGTGATCATGAGGTTTTGCGGAAGATTGATTTTGAAGTGAAGAAGGGCGAGGTGATCTGTATCCTTGGTTCGTCCGGTTCCGGTAAGTCAACCTTGCTCCGGTGCGTGAACAAGCTGGAGACACAGACGAGTGGACAGGTGTTGTACCATGGTAAGGAGATCCGGAATGTCCAGAAGGAGATTAATGAGTTTCGTTCCAGAGTTGGCATGGTGTTCCAGTCCTTCAACTTATTTAACAATATGACGGTGCTGGAAAACTGTATGGAGGGCGCCAGAAAGGTCCTGCATGTATCCAAGGAAGAGGCGTTCGATCGTGCAATCAAGCATTTGAAAGAGGTTGGCATGGCACCATACATTAACGCCAGACCGGAGCAGTTATCCGGTGGACAGAAGCAGCGTGTGGCAATCGCCAGAGGGCTCTGTATGAATCCGGAGGTGCTGCTGTTCGATGAGCCAACATCCGCGCTCGATCCGGAGATGGTCGGTGAAGTATTAAATGTAATGAAGGAGCTTGCAAGCTCCGGACTCACGATGTTGATCGTGACACATGAGATGGATTTCGCCAAGAATGTATCGTCCCGTGTGTTGTTCATGGATAAGGGCTATGTTGTGGAGGATGCACCACCAGAGGAGTTCTTCACGAATCCAAAGAACGATCGAAGCAGAGAGTTCTTAAGCAGATTCATTGCATAGCAACCTTGCTTGAAAATGGTTTCAAAAAGTGTAGATAGATTGTGAGGGAAAAATATGGAAAATTATGTTGTTACTTTTGCAAGAGGCTTTGGTACCGGCGGAAAGGAAATCGCATCGAAGCTTGCGAAGGAGCTTGGCATCCATTGCTACGAAAATCGAATCCTGACACTGGCATCCCAGATGAGCGGACTCGATGAGAAGTTATTTCAGGAGGTCAACGAGAAGGTTCGTTCCAATGGCGGTTTTTCCAGCTTTTTAAAAGGCTTGCCACGGGCGAAAAGCTATATCAGCCGGAATGAGAAATTCGTGTCCGATGATAAGCTGTTTGAGTATCAGAAGCAGATCATTGAGAACTTAGCGGATACCGAATCGTGTGTCATCGTTGGAAAATGTGCCGATTACATCCTGCGGGGCAGACCGAATATTGTAAGCATCTACATAGAGGCACCACGTGATTTCTGTGTGAAGCGGACGATGGAGCATATGGGCGTGACCGAGGATGTTGCGACAGCGACAATCGTGCATACGGATAAGTTCCGTGCCGATTATTACAAGTATTATACACATGGAAATTACTGGACGAATCCGGTCAACTACGATCTGACGATCAATAGTGAGAAGGTCGGGATCGAGGACAGCGTGAAGCTGATCAAGGATTACATGAAGATCAAAGGAATTATAAAGTAACTAAAACATTTTATATATTTAGGAGGCGTTTATTATGAAATTAAAGGATCTTGGATTAACAAAGCAGGACATCAAGGATAAGGTAAGCAAGTACATGATCGATACATACGAGCGTTTTGATTTCTTGGCAGAGACAGCCGAGGGCATGTACATGTACGATGAAAAAGGAACTCCATATCTGGATTTCTATGCAGGTATCGCGGTAAATAATGCAGGAAGCAGAAACCCGAAGGTTGTTGCAGCCGTCAAGGATCAGGTCGATGATATCATGCATACATTCAACTATCCGTACACGATTCCGCAGGCATTGCTGGCTGAGAAGGTCTGTACAACCATCGGCATGGATAAGATCTTCTACCAGAACTCCGGTACAGAAGCAAACGAAGCCATGATCAAGATGGCAAGAAAATACGGTATCGAGCATTACGGACCAAACCGTTATCATATCGTAACTGCGAAGATGGGCTTCCACGGCAGAACATTTGGTGCGATGTCTGCGACAGGTCAGCCGGGCAATGGCTGTCAGGTAGGATTTGGACCGATGACATATGGTTTCTCTTATGCGCCATACAACAATCTTCAGGCGTTCAAGGATGCTTGTACCGAGAATACGATTGCAATCATGATCGAGCCGATTCAGGGTGAAGGTGGTGTCCATCCTGCAACCTACGAGTTTATGACAGGACTTCGTAAGTTCTGTGATGAGAACAATATGCTGCTCCTGATTGATGAGGTACAGACCGGATGGTGCAGAACCGGTCAGCCGATGTGCTACATGAACTATGGCATTAAGCCGGATATTGTCTCTATGGCGAAGGGACTTGGTGGCGGTATGCCGATCGGTGCCATCTGTGCAACTGCTGAAGTTGCAACCGCATTTACACCGGGTTCCCATGGTACAACATTCGGCGGACATCCGGTCAGCTGTGCAGCCGCTTATGCGGAAGTAAACGAGCTTCTTGACCGCGACCTTGCAGGCAATGCAAAAGAGGTTGGTGCATATTTCATGGATAAGCTAAAGAATCTTCCACATGTAAAGGAAGTCCGTGGTATGGGACTGATGATCGGTGTGGAGTTTGATGATACGATCGGGGCGGTTGATGTAAAGCATGGTGCATTCGACAGAAAGCTTCTGATCACAGCCATCGGTGGACACACGATCCGTATGGTTCCACCACTGATCGCTAGTAGAGAAGATTGTGACAAGGCATATGCAATTCTGGAAGAGACAGTGAAGGCACTTTCAAAATAAAGGTAAGGTGAATTAGATTGCAGAATTTTAATTTTTCGGTGCCGCAGGATATTATTGTCGGCGCAGGTTCTATTAAGAAATTAGGTAAATGCGCGAAGTCGCTGCAGGGAAAACATGCGCTTATTATTTCCGGCCCCCATCTGAATAAGATGGGATTGGTGGATGTATGTAAACAGTCTCTGGCAGAGGTTGGGATTCCGGCGGATGCATTTACCGAGACAGAGGGAAATCCTTCGGTTGAGACAGTTGAAAAGGCTGCAAAGCTGTACAAGGAATGCGGTGCGGACTTTATCGTGGCATTCGGCGGCGGTTCTCCAATGGATGTGGCAAAGGCAGTCGGAGTTGTTGCCAGATACGGCGGAAGCATCACAGAATACGAGGGTGGCGGCAAAGTGCCGGGACCGATCGTTCCGCAGATTGCGATTCCAACGACCGCGGGTACCGGTTCTGAGGTGACTGCATTTTCCGTTATCACCGATCATAGCCGGAATTATAAGCTGACGGTATTCAGCTATGAACTGATTCCGAAGTATGCGATTTTGGATCCGGATTTAATTGCAACAGCACCGGCTTCGGTCGCTGCGGCGTGTGGCATGGACGCGTTTATCCATGCGTGTGAGTCGTATATCTCGACGGATGCTTCGCCATTTTCGGAGGCAATGTCCGAGAAGGCAATGGAATTGATCGGTCGTTCGATTCGAGCTTATGTGGCAAATCGTACGGATGTCGATGCAGCCAGCGATATGCTGGTCGGTTCGCTCTTTGCAGGCATTGCATTTTCCTGGGCGAGACTTGGCAACGTACATGCAATGAGTCATCCGGTCAGTGCGTATTTTGATGTACCGCATGGCGTGGCAAATGCCGTTCTGCTTCCGACGATTCTTGATTACAACAAGCTTGCGGACAAAGGAAAATACAAGAAGATTTATGAATATGTGAGTGAGACACACAGAAGCGATGAGAGCTTCACACCGGATATGCTGGTGGATGCAATCAGAGCGTTGAATGATAGTCTTTCGATTCCTGCAACCCTCGCAGAAGTAGGTGTGACGGAAGACAAGATCGATGTCATGGCAGACGATGCCATGAAGAGCGGAAACATCATGGTGAACCCACGTCGCTCTACGAAGAAGGATATCGTAGCCCTTTACAAAAAGGCTATGTAATATCAAACCTGTCTACACGGAAAAAGGTTGTCGCTTGTCGGCAGCCTTTTTCTATTGAGAATATTATTTGCAAAACAACCCTCAGAGATAATGATTTGCATGGAAAAATATACTATTCGGAATCATATGCGATGTATGGAATCTAAACGATTCTAAAAATTGTTAATAAAAAAATATAGATAAACCGGTGGCAGTTTTATGATAAAAATGTTAAAATAATAATAATTATGGACAAGAATGAAAATGAGGGCTTATAAATTATGAAAAAACAGGTTATAACGATTGGAAAACGTGACTTTGAAATTGGAAAACGTCCTTATGTGATGGGAATCCTGAATGTGACACCGGATTCCTTCTCGGATGGCGGAAAGTACGGAGATCTGGATGCGGCGTTGAAGCATACAGAAGAAATGATCAAGGAAGGTGCCGATATCATTGATGTTGGCGGAGAGTCGACTCGGCCGGGACATGTGAAGATTTCGGTTGCGGAAGAGATTGAACGTACCTGCTTCGTGATTGAGGCAATCAAGGAACGGTTTGAGATTCCGGTTTCGTTAGATACGTACAAATATCAGGTGGCTCAGGCGGGAATTCTGGCTGGTGCCGATCTGATCAACGATATATGGGGATTTAAATGGGACGATGAGATGGCACCGCTTTGCGCGAAATACCAGATTCCGGTCTGCCTGATGCACAACCGGAAGGAAGCGGTATACAATGATTTTATTGCGGATGTGATCGCAGACATGAAGGAGTGCGTACAGATTGCGCGCGCATCAGGACTTGCCGACGATAAGATCATCTTAGATCCGGGGATTGGATTCGCAAAGACTACGGAAGAGAACTTAAAGTTTATGAACCATCTGGAGGATCTGGTTGCACTCGGATATCCGGTACTGCTTGGAACTTCGAGAAAATCCATGATTGGAAATACACTGAATCTGCCGGTTGACGAGCGAGAGGAAGGAACAATGGCAACTTCTGTCTTAGGACTGGTGAAGGGGTGCAGCTTCTTCCGTGTACATGATGTGAAGAAAAATGTGCGTGCGCTTGCGATGACAGATGCAATGCTCAAGGCATAAGGTGGCAGGCGTGTGTCATAACGCTGTCAGGGCATTTGCTATGGAATAGGAGACGGAAAAGGACAGAAAAGAAATGGATAAAATATGGATTAAAGATTTAGAGATATTTGCATATCACGGTGTCCTTGCGGAAGAAAAAAGAAATGGACAGAAGTTCTATGTAACTGTATCTATGGATGTGGATCTACATGCGGCAGGCATGACAGATGATCTGGACAAAACGGTCAATTATGCAGAAGTATGTGAACTGATCCGGCGGACGATGCAGGAGGAAAGCTATGATCTGATTGAGGCAGCAGCGGAGAATGTTGCAGATGCGATTTTGCTTGCCTATCCACAGATAAAGATGGTTCATGTGATTGTAAGCAAGCCAGGGGCTCCTATTCCGATGGATTTTGATACGGTCTGCGTGGATATTACAAGAGGCAGACATATTGCGTATCTGGGTATCGGTTCCAATCTCGGAGATAAGGAGGCATACCTTGACTATGCGGTCGATCAGCTGAACAAAGATGAGTATATTCAGGTGACAAAGGTTTCTTCCTATATAATAACAGAACCATATGGCGATGTGGAACAGGATGATTTCTTAAATGGCTGTCTGGAGATTGAGACAATCTATTCTCCACAGGATCTGCTGGCTGTTATCAACGATATTGAACAGGGTGCCGGCAGAAAGCGGCTGATCCACTGGGGTCCAAGAACTTTGGACATTGACATCTTGCTCTATGATCAGGAAATGATTATGGAAGACACGCTGAAGGTGCCGCATGTGGAGATGGCAAAGCGCGCGTTCGTGCTTGAACCACTTGCCGAAATCGCACCATATGCCTACCATCCGGGCTACCATAAGACGATCATCGAACTACTGGAAATATTACAAAACAAAAAAGATTAAACTACAATATAAGAAAAACTATATTCAAGGGAGCGGCAAATGACATGCGTATGCCATTTGCATTGTAACCGGAAGTATATAAATGAGCAGATAATTATCCGATACAATCGATGTGTAGAAATCATGCGGGACACTGGTATTTATCCTAACGCAGACCATTGGAGCACATCAGCACTTAGCGAGTAACGCATTCATTCGCAGAATGATGTGTTAGGAGCTTAGTGTCTGCTATGTGCGGAAGTGAGCGAGAGCGCGTCTGCGTATGGATAATAGCAGTGTTCTGCATGAGACATACAGGAAATGTCGGATAATTATCTGCGGATGAAATAGGGAGGTAAAAACTATGGCATACAAAATGTTTGCCGCCATCTACGTGGGAAGTAGCGAGATATCCATGAAGATCTTCCAGGTAAATGGTAGAAAAACGTTTCGTCAGATCGACAGTGTCAGCCGGATACTGGAGCTTGGGCGGGACACCTATCGCGAAGGAAAACTGAGCCGGGAGTCGATCAAAATGATTTGCGAAGAACTCGAAGGCTTAAAACATAAAATGGAAGAATACAAGATCACAGAATACCGTGCCTATGCGACGAGTGCGGTACGTGAGGCAGATAACATGGATCTGGTGCTGGATGTGATCGAGCATACCACAGGTATCCGTGTACAGGTTCTGAGTAACTCGGAACAGCGTTATATCAGCTTCAAGGGACTGGTTGCGAAGTATTCGGATTTCCATCAGGTTGTCAGCAAGAACACAGCGTTCGTCGATGTCGGTGCTGGAAGCGTGCAGATTTCCCTGTTTGATAAGAACAATCTGGTTGTCACAGAGAATATCCCGATTGGTGCGGTGCGTGTTCGTGATTATCTGGCACTCATCGGGCACAAGTCCGGAAGACTGGATGAGATCATGGCAGACTATGTAGATAATGATATTGTATCGTTCCGAAATATTTATCTGAAGGATAAAGAAATCAAGAACATTATCGCTGTTGGTGAGGTCGTAAGCTCCCTGAAGAAGATCGTGCCGGAACTTTCCATCAAGGATGTGATCACGCGGGCGCAGTTTGATGCGATGTACAAGCGTGTGATCAGTATGCCGGCGCAGGAGCTCGCGGAAAAATACGGTATTCCATACGAGCGTGCGACGCTGATGTTACCGAACATCACAATCTACCAGTCGTTCCTGAACAACTGTAAGGCAGAGGAAATGTATGTGCCGGATGTGGATTTCTGCGAGTGTATCGTGGCAAATTACATGGACGAAGGAAGCCGTGTCGTGTTCAATCACAATTTTGAGGAAGATATTCTTGCAACGGCGAATAACATTGCGAAGCGGTATCGCTGCAACCGGAATCATGTGGAGCAGACCGCATATTTTGCACTGAAGATCTTCGATGTGGTTCGTAAGCCGTTTGGATTGGATAAGATGCAGCGTCTGCAGCTTCAGATTGCGGCACTTCTGCATGAATGTGGTAATTTCATCAATCTGCATGATGGAGCGAGAAATTCCTATTATATAGTAGCAAATACTGAGATCCTTGGACTTTCGCACAAAGAGCGTATGGAAGTGGCAAATGTAGTCAAGTACAACCCACTGTATCTTCCATCGAAGGATAAGATATCAGCAGAACTTGATGGCTGTGATTATATTGTAATCGCGAAGCTTGCTGCAATCTTACGAATTGCGAATATTCTCGACAAGAGCCATATGCAGAAGATCGAAGATATTTCCGTGACATTGAAAGATGGCAAGCTGATTATTCTGGCAAAGACATACGAAGATATCTCACTGGAGGCGGGACTTTTTGAAGCACGTGCAGATTTCTTTGAGCAGATCTATGGAATCAGACCGGTACTTCGGGTGAAAAGGAGTGTGTAAGGAATGGACAAAAAATTATTGGAAAAACCGGAAAATTATTATAACCGTGAGATGAGCTGGTTACAGTTTAATTACAGAATCTTAAATGAGGCGAAGGATAAGTCAATTCCACTGTTTGAACGCCTGAATTTCCTGAGTATCACAGAATCAAATCTGTCTGAGTTCTTCATGGTGCGTGTAGCATCTCTGATCGATCTGGTACACGCAGATGTAAAGAAGAAGGACATTGCAGGATTGACGCCGCAGGGGCAGCTCGATCTGATTATTCCTGAGACGAAGAACATGATTGCGAGCCAGTACAGCACACTGAACCGCCAGATTCTTCCTGCGATGGAAGAAAATGGTCTGAAGCTTGTTAAGCATTATGAGGACTTAAACGAGAAGCAGAGCAAGTTCGTAGATAAATATTTTGAGAAGGAAGTGTATCCGGTACTTACGCCGATGGCAGTTGATTCTTCGAGACCATTTCCACTGATCAGCAACAAGACTTTAAATATTGGTGCACTGATCCGTGATAAGAAGAAGGATGTTATTGACATTGCAACCGTACAGGTACCATCCGTGTTGCCACGTGTGGTTGAGATTCCGGGCGAGGACGGATGCAGAGAGATCATTCTGCTCGAGCAGATCATTGAGAAGAACTTGAATCAGCTCTTCTTAAATTACGAGATCATTTGCGCGTATCCATACAGAATTATGCGAAATGCAGACCTTGCAATCGACGAGGACGATGCGTCCGATCTGTTGAAGGAGATCGAAAAGCAGATTAAGAAGCGTGCGTGGGGCGAGGTTATCCGGCTCGATGTGGAAGCAGAGATGGATAAGCGTCTGCTGAAAGAATTGAAGAAACAGTTAAATGTCAACAGCGATTATGTCTATTCGGTAAATGGACCACTTGATCTTACGTTCCTTGGAAAGGTACGTGGACTCGATGGCTTTGATCATTTGAAGAATAAGAAATACATCCCACAGCCGGTGAAGGGATTGGATCTCGATGCGAATATCTTCGACCAGATCAAGAAGAAGGATATCCTGTTACACCATCCGTATGATGAGTTTACACCGGTCATTGAGTTCATCAAACAGGCGGCAATTGATCCGGATGTACTTGCGATTAAGCAGACGTTGTACCGTGTCAGTGGCAATTCTCCAATCATTGCAGCACTTGCACTTGCAGCGGAAAATGGCAAGCAGGTAACGGTACTTGTTGAGTTAAAAGCACGATTTGATGAAGAAAATAATATAAATTGGGCAAAAAAACTGGAAAAAGCGGGTTGCCATGTTATTTATGGTCTGGTAGGATTAAAGACGCATTCCAAAATTGCACTCGTTGTCAGACGGGAAGAAGATGGCATCAAGCGATATGTTCATCTTGGAACTGGTAACTATAATGATGTGACAGCAAAGTTATATACAGATATGGGTATGCTGACTGCATCGGATGCGATAGGGGAGGATGCAACCGCAGTCTTTAATATGTTGTCGGGTTATTCCGAGCCGCCAGCATGGAATAAACTGCTTGTAGCTCCGATCTGGATGAAGGATCGATTCCTTGCACTGATCGACCGGGAGGCAGAGAATGCACGTATGGGTAAGAGTGCTAAGATCATTGCCAAGATGAATTCCCTGTGTGATCCGACGATTATCCGTGCACTGTATGAGGCGAGCAATGCGGGCGTGAAAATCGAACTGATCGTACGTGGTATCTGCTGTCTGAAGACAGGGATTCCGGGACTTTCCGAGAACATCACGGTGCGTTCCATTGTAGGTAACTTCCTGGAGCATGCGAGAATCTTTTATTTCTATAATGATGGATTCGAAGATGTATATATGGGCAGTGCCGACTGGATGCCTAGAAATCTGGACAAACGAGTGGAGATTACATTCCCGGTTGAGGATGAAGACCTCAAAAAACGGGTGATTGAGATTTTGGAGATTCAGCTTTCCGATACATTGAAAGCACATATTATGCAGCCGGATGGCTCATATGCAAAACAGGATCTGAGGGGGCGTGAAAAGTTGGAGGCGCAAAATTATTTCTGCAAACAGGCGATGGGTTCCTTGAAAGAGGACGACAAAAAGAAAGTATCCCGTATCTTCATTCCGCGCATGAAGATCGGTGATTAATAAAAACAATAGAGAGGAGACTTAAAAAAGTGGAAAAGTTTTTTAAGATCAAAGAGAGAGGATCAACGCTTAAGACTGAGATCTTCGCAGGTATCACAACCTTCTTCGCAATGGCTTACATTATCTTTGTAAACCCGAATCAGGTTGCTGCAGAGGGCGCAAATGGATGGCTTGTCGGATTAGGAGCTGATCCGGGAACTATGGGACAGATTTGGAATTCTGTATACATCGCATCTATCATCGTAGCGATCATCGGTACGTTGTTGATGGCATTTGTTGCAGATATGCCGTTTGCACAGGCGTGTGGAATGGGACTCAATTCCTTCTTCTGTACAATCTTCGTAGCTGGCTCTTTCTTCGCTGGTGAGGATGTTAAGACAGGCTATCAGGCAGGTCTTGTTATCGTATTTTTGTCAGGTATTGTATTCCTGCTTCTTTCCGTAACCGGACTTCGTAAGTACATTGCAGTATCTATGCCGGAGTGCCTGAAGAAAGCAATTCCTGCAGGTATCGGTCTGTTCATCGCAATGATCGGTTTCAAGAATGCAGGTATCATCGAGGACAACCAGTACACATTTGTACAGTTCTACGATTTCCATGGCAGAATCAAGCAGATCGGTACAGAGGTTGACGGCGTGATGGTAACAGGTCTGGATGTATGGCATCAGATTGTACCGGTTGTCGTCGCTTTGCTCGGTGTGCTTATCATTGCAATCCTTGCGAAGAAGGGAATTAAGTCAAACGTGATTATTGGAATCCTTGCATCAGCAGTACTTTATTATCTGTTTATGTGGGAGGTACCTTCTTTTGATATGAGCAATATTTCCCAGTCTTTCAAGGATTTTGCAAAAGTAGGTTTCTTAGGCGTATTTAATGGTGACGCATGGGATGCCGCATTTAACAGTTCGTATGTCGGCGGTGTATTCTCCGGAATTATGCTGATCGTAGCATTCTGTCTCGTAGACATGTTCGATACGATCGGAACCATCTATGGTACAGCCGCATCTGCAAACATGATGGATGAGAATGGTGATCCGATCAGCATGAATGAGTGTATGCTCTGTGACTCAATCGGTACAGTATCCGGTGCTCTGCTCGGTACATCTACATGTACAACATTCGTAGAGTCTGCATCTGGTGTTGGTGCCGGTGGTAGAACAGGATTTACAAGTATTATAACAGCACTTTGCTTCGTATTCTGTTTGTTCTTAAGCCCGCTTGCAAGCGTGATCCCAAGCTGTGCAACTGCACCGGCTCTGATCTATGTAGGTGTTCTTATGGCCAGAAACTTTGCAAAGGTAGATATGGACGATATGCTTTCAGCAGTTCCTGCGTTCCTTGCATTGATCATGATGCCTTTGACATATTCTATCTCAAATGGTATCGGTATCGGTGCAATCGCTTATGTTGTAATCGCTCTGTTCACAGGCAATTACAAGAAGAAGGATATCGTAATTACAGTTATCGCTGCATTGTTTGTATGTAAGTTTATCTTCGTCACGATGTAGCCGGATTGTAAAGCAAATAATATGGAAACAAAAGAGGATCGTACTTGCGGGGTGCGGTCCTTTTTTGTTGTATACGGACCGCCACTATACAATGTTCACAATCCAAATTGTGCAAAATGACGAATAACAGGAAGAAAACAGATTAAAATATTGGATAGTATTGCTTGTTGACTAATTTGCTATATGTGTTATACTTCAACTAGAACAGAAAGAGAGATACAGATCCGGAAGGGAGTTGAGAAGTATGGATGCTGAAAAGTTTACAAAGAAGTCATTAGAGGTAATAGAAAGTTGTGAGAAGCTTGCGTATGAGTATAACAATCAGGAACTGACGCAGGCGCATTTAATGTATGCACTTGTGACGGTGGAAGACAGTCTGATTGCGAAGCTGCTTACGAATATGGGAATCAATATGGATGCGTTTACCGGCGAATGTGAGAAACTGGTTGCAAACCGGCCGAAGGTATCGGGCGGACAGTTGTTTACAAGTCCGGAATTTTCCAAGGCATTGATTCAGGCAGAAAAAGAAGCAAAACAGATGGGTGATGACTACATTTCTGTCGAGCACATTTTCTTGGGTCTGCTTGAGAAGGCAGATAAGGATATCAAGCGAGTGATAAATGCGTATGGTATCACAAGAGGTAAATTCCTTGAGGTGCTGGCGAATATCCGTGGCAACCGGAAGGTAGAAAGTGATAATCCAGAGGATACTTACGATGCATTGAATAAATATGGATACAACCTGGTAGAGCGGGCGCGGGAGCAGAAGCTGGATCCGGTCATCGGTCGTGACAATGAGATCCGAAATATTATCCGAATCCTGTCCCGTAAGACAAAGAACAATCCGGTCTTAATCGGTGAACCGGGTGTTGGTAAGACTGCCGCAATCGAAGGACTGGCACAGCGTATCGTGCGTGGCGATGTGCCGGATTCGCTGAAGGATAAAGATATTTTCGCATTGGATATGGGTGCACTGTTAGCGGGTGCCAAGTATCGTGGTGAGTTCGAGGAGCGTCTGAAGGCAGTCCTTGATGAAGTGAAGAATTCCGAAGGTCATCTGATCTTATTTATCGATGAGATTCATACAATCGTCGGAGCTGGTAAGACCGAGGGCTCTATGGATGCGGGCAATATGCTGAAGCCTATGCTTGCGCGTGGTGAGCTGCACTGTATCGGTGCGACAACGCTGGATGAATATCGGAAATACATTGAGAAGGATGCGGCATTGGAACGTCGTTTCCAGCCGGTTATGGTAAATGAGCCGACCGTGGAAGATACGATTTCCATCCTGCGAGGTATCAAGAACCGTTACGAAGTGTTCCACGGTGTCAAGATCAGCGATGGTGCATTGGTCAGTGCGGCAACACTTTCAAATCGTTATATCACAGATCGTTTCCTGCCGGATAAGGCAATCGACCTGGTTGATGAAGCATGTGCGATGATTAAGACAGAACTTGATTCGATGCCTGCCGAATTGGATGAGATTTCCAGAAAGATCATGCAGCGGGAAATTGAGGAAGCAGCACTTAAGAATGAAACAGATCATCTGAGTCAGGATCGTCTGGAGGTACTCCGGAAGGAATTGGAGGAACTGCGGGAACAGTCCAAACAGATGAAGGCAACATGGGAACACGAGAAGCAGGATGTTGAACGTGTACGGAAGCTTAGAGAAGAGTTAGAAGATGTGAATAACCAGATTCAGGTTGCACAGCGCGAGTATAATCTGGAGAAGGCAGCAGAACTGCAATATGGTAAGCTGCCGCAGATCAAGCAGGAGTTGGAGCGTCTGGAAGCGCAGGTCAGTGAGAAGGACAGAAGCCTGGTGCATGAGTGTGTTACAGAGGAAGAGATTGCGAAGATTGTTGCAAAGTGGACAGGAATTCCGGTTGCAAAGCTGACGGAGAGTGAGCGTAACAAGACCTTGCACCTTGGCGATGAGTTGCACAAACGTGTTGTTGGACAGGATGTGGCAGTGCAGTTAGTCAGCGATTCCATCATTCGTTCGAAGGCAGGTATCAAGGATCCGACAAAGCCGATTGGATCATTCTTATTCCTTGGACCAACTGGTGTAGGTAAGACAGAACTTGCGAAGTCGCTTGCTGCTGCATTGTTTGATAATGAAGCAAACATGGTGCGTATCGATATGAGTGAGTACATGGAGAAGCACAGTGTGGCACGACTGATCGGAGCGCCTCCGGGATATGTTGGATACGATGAAGGCGGACAGCTCACAGAGGCAGTCAGACGGAAGCCATATTCTGTTGTCCTTTTTGATGAGGTAGAAAAGGCACATCCGGATGTATTCAATGTACTGTTACAGGTGCTTGATGATGGACGTATCACAGACTCGAAGGGCAAGACCGTCGATTTCAAGAATACGATTCTGATCATGACATCCAACATTGGCTCCGAGTATCTGCTTGAAGGTATTGATGAGAATGGTGAGATCAAGCCAGAGGCATCGGCACAGGTTATGGCAGGCTTGAAGAATCATTTCCGTCCGGAGTTTTTGAACCGTCTGGATGAGATTATCATGTTCAAGCCGCTTGACAAGGCGTCTATCAGTGGTATTGTCAACCTGTTGCTTGCAGATCTGAATAAGCGGATTGCAGATAAGGAGCTGACACTGAAGCTTACCGATGCAGCGATGGATCATGTCATTGAAGCCGGTTACGATCCGCATTACGGAGCGCGACCGCTCAAGCGTTATCTGCAGAAGAATGTGGAGACACTGGTTGCGAAGAGTATCCTGTCGAATGAGCTTCGTGCAGGTGATACGATCACACTGGATTATGATGGTAACGCATTGTATATCAAGAAGTAAGTTATATAAAATTGAAATACCGTCAATATGGGAGCAATCCTGTATTGACGGTATTTTTTCGCCCGATTATGTGGGAGCATGATTTCATACAGCGATTCTGCCTGAGTATCAGATTGTGCGCATAGTTGCTCGGTGTCAATATTGGAGCAAATGTCAGTATTTGACATATTGCTCCTAAAAGGTTGTTCAGCCTTCAAAAAAATGGTAAAATAAGCAAGGCAAAAGTGATGGGAGTTGCACATGAACGATGTTTGTGGAAAACTCTGCGAAAGGAGACAAAACTATGTGGGCAAACGAAAGCGTATTTTATCAGATTTATCCGCTTGGCTTCTGTGGTGCACCATTTGAAAACGATGGAAAATTGGTGTCACGAATCAAGAAGGTGGAGGACTGGATTCCTCACATCCAGAAGCTTGGCGCAAACGCAATATATTTTTCACCGGTATTCGAGAGCGATACACACGGCTACAATACGAGAGATTATACGAAGATCGACTGCCGTCTTGGCACGAACGAGGATTTCAAGGAGGTTGTCGATAAGCTGCATGCAGCAGGAATCAAGGTTGTCTTGGATGGTGTATTTAACCATGTGGGACGCGGCTTCTGGGCATTTCAGGATGTATTGAAAAACCGTTGGGATTCCCCGTACAAAGACTGGTTCCATATCAGCTTCGATGGCAATTCCAACTATAACGATGGACTCTGGTATGAGGGCTGGGAAGGAAACTTTGACCTTGTCAAATTAAACCTTCGGAACGAGGAAGTGATCCAGCACATCTTGTCCTGTGTTAAGGGCTGGATCGATGAGTTCGATATCGACGGTCTCCGTCTGGATGTGGCATATTGCTTAGACCACGATTTTATCCGCAGACTGCGCGCACACTGTGACGGACTGAAGCAGGATTTCTTCTTATTAGGAGAATTGCTGCACGGCGATTACAATGTATTTGTAAATGATGGCATGCTGCACAGTGCGACAAACTATATGTGCTATAAGGGACTTTACTCAAGCTTCAACTGCATGAACATGTTCGAGATCATTCACAGTCTCCTGCAGCAGTTTGGACCAGAAGAATGGACGCGATACAAAGGAAAGCATTTCCTGTCCTTCGTCGATAATCACGATGTGACAAGAGTCGCAAGCATCCTGACGAATAAGAACCATCTGCCTCTCATTTATGCACTTGCGTTTGGTATGCCGGGTATCCCTTGTGTATACTATGGAAGCGAGTGGGGTGCAGAAGGCAGAAAAGAAGAGGGCGATCCGTCCTTGAGATTGAGCTATGAGAAGCCGGAATGGAACGAACTGACTGACTGGATCAGCAAGCTCGCGGAAGCGAAGAAGCACAGCGAAGCATTGAACTATGGTGGATTCCGTTCGGTTGTACTTACGAATCATCAGTGTATCTTCGAACGTCGTTCGGAGCATGAGCGTGTGCTTGTGGCAATCAATGCAAGCGACCAGCCGTACACGGCGCATTTTGATGCCGGATGCGGAACCGCACAGGATCTGATTACCGGACAGCCACACGACTTCGGTGGTGGCTCTGAACTTCCTCCATATTCCGCAGCATTCTGGAAGATGGAGCACTAATCATCAACAAATAAAAAGTCTCGCATAAACTATACAGAAAGTGTATGTTTGCGAGGCTTTTTTATGGCAGTGAAAATCGTAATCGACGCCGGACATGGCGGATATGACGCCGGTGCTACGTATAATGGAAGAAGAGAGAAGGACGATACGCTGGCACTGGCACTTGCGGTCGGTGAGATATTGGAGGCACAGGGATACGATGTTGTCTACACACGGACGGACGATGTCTACGATTCGCCAGTGCAGAAAGCGCGGATTGGAAATGAAAGCGGTGCAGATTTCTTTGTATCGATTCACCGGAATTCCTCCCCGACACCAAATCAGTACAATGGCGTGCAGACACTGATCTATAACAACGCCGGACTCAAGGCAACAATGGCGGAAAATGTGAACAAAGAATTGGAACAGGTCGGCTACCGGAATATCAACGTGGTGGAGCGACCGGATCTTGCGGTACTCCGACGGACGAGAATGCCTGCAATCTTGGTAGAAGCAGGATTTATCAACAGCGATGTGGACAACAATCTTTTCGATACGAAATTCTCTGAGACAGCAGAGGCAATTGCGCGCGGCATCGATGAGACAATCCGGGATGCCGGATATACGGTTGCGCAGGGAGATATGCGAAGCGATGTTGCACAGGTAAGTGCTCCTGTATCTGAGAAAATGCATATCGCTAAGTCAGAGAACGATGCATCCGACACGCAGATGGTAAATGAATATTATGGAATTTCACGGACGATTCCAGTATTTGCAGAAGAAACGTCGCAGGAACCAACCGGCTATCAGATACTGGTTGGCATTTACCGGGCGTTTGGAACTGCATCGTATCAGGCAAATCGGTTTATCAATGCAGGATACGACGCAATGGTATATGAGGATGAAGGGCTGTATCAGGTGCGTGTCGGAAATTATGATACGATCGAAGATGCAATTATTGCACAGCGGGAATTGCGCGATCGTGGATATGATACGCTGATTGTGCGGAAAATGTAAATAAAAGTGAAAATGGGTATTGACAACTATAGGTTTACGTGATAAAGTAGCAGACGATGAACTGCCGTAGACAGTAGGTGCCGCGAGGCATAAGCAGGAAAACGCCTACCGAGGAAGAATCGTGATGAACGAATTTTAACTCTCATACTGCGGTGTGGGAGTTTTTCTTTTAAGTGCAGTTTCCGTTAATATTATAAGGAGGTGCAAGACTTTGGCTAAGATCGAGTTAAAACAGCCTGTCGTTGAGGAAATCAAAGAGAATATTAAGGACGCTAAGTCAGTAGTATTGGTTGATTACCGTGGACTTACAGTTGATCAGGATACACAGCTTCGTAAGTCAATGAGAGAGGCAGATGTCATTTACAAGGTATACAAGAATACCATGGTAAAGCTTGCTATTGCTGGTACAGAGTTCGAGTCTTTGAAGGACGAGCTCGAAGGACCTACAGCCGTTGTTATCTCTAAGACAGATGCAACAGCTCCTGCAAGATTGGCAGCTAATTTCGCTAAGGCGAACCCGGCGCTTGAACTTAAGAGTGGTGTTGTTGAGGGTACTCATTACGACACAGACGGCATTAAGAAAATCGCTACAATTCCTTCCAGAGACGAACTTATCTCTAAGTTCCTTGGAAGCATCCAGTCACCAATTACAAACTTTGCTCGTGTTATTAAGCAGATCGCTGAGAGCAAGGAAGCTTAATTGGAATCGTTGAGATTGGAAATTACAAAACAAATTTAAATTTATAATGGAGGATTATTATTATGACAACTCAGGAAATTATTGAAGTTATCAAAGGTTTATCAGTATTAGAGTTAAATGACCTTGTAAAGGCATGTGAGGAAGAGTTCGGCGTATCTGCAGCAGCAGGCGTTGTAGTTGCAGCACCAGGTGCAGACGGTGCTGGCGCAGCTGAGGAGAAGGATTCCTTCGACGTAGAGCTTACAGAAGTAGGTCCTAACAAGGTTAAGGTTATCAAGGTTGTTCGTGACTGTACAGGTCTTGGACTTAAGGAAGCTAAGGACGTTGTTGATGGCGCTCCTAAGGTTCTTAAGGAAGGTGCTTCTAAGGAAGAGGCTAACGAGATCAAGGAGAAGCTTGAGGCTGAAGGCGCTAAGGTTACTCTTAAGTAATTTCGACTTAAACATTAAATGTCCGGTTTGGCAGATGCCAAGCCGGATTTTTTATCTAAGAAATGATACAAAGAAATCTTTTTTATTTTTCTGCAATTTTTTTCAAAAAGTGTGTTGACACAAATTTCCAACCATGATAGTATAGTAAAATGTCATTACTATGGATATGTGTGCTATAAATTCGGATAGTAAAGAAAAAACCAAATAAATTCAAGGGGTGAATGCGTCGATGAAAAAGTACAGAATGCGTCCTGTGAAATCGGGAAGAGGTATGCGAATGAGTTTTTCAACTGAGAAGAGAGTTTTGGACATGCCAAACCTCATCGAAGTGCAGAAGAATTCATATCAGTGGTTCCTTGACGAAGGTTTGAGAGAAGTGTTTAAGGATATTTCTCCAATCGTCGATTACACAGGCAATTTGAGTTTGGAACTGGTTGATTATCAGTTGTGTAAGGAAGACATCAAGTATTCTATTGAAGAATGCAAGGAACGTGATGCAACTTATGCAGCTCCAATCAAGGTCAATGTGCATCTTCGTAATGAAGAAACAGGTGAAATTGCACAGCATGATATCTTCATGGGTGATCTTCCACTTATGACAGAGACAGGTACATTCGTAATCAATGGTGCAGAGCGAGTTATCGTCAGCCAGTTGGTTCGTTCTCCTGGTATCTACTATGCAATCGATCACGATAAATTTGGTAAGACCTTGTACTCATCTACAGTGATTCCAAACCGTGGTGCATGGCTGGAGTATGAGACGGATTCCAATGATGTATTTTACGTACATGTTGATAGAAATAGAAAGGTGCCAATCACAGTTTTGATTCGTGCACTTGGCTTTGGAACAAACCAGGAGATCATTGATCTGTTTGGTGAGGAGCCAAAGATTATGGCGAGCTTGGAGAAGGATGTTTCAAACAGTTTTGAGACAGGTGTCATCGAGCTTTATAAGCGACTTCGTCCGGGCGAACCAGAGGAAGTAGAAAATGCGACAAATCTCTTCATGGGTATGTTCTTCGATGCAAGAAGATATGATCTGGCGAAGGTTGGTCGTTATAAGTATAATAAGAAGCTTGCATTAAAGAATCGTATTGCAGGTCATGTTCTGGCAGAGGATGTCATTGATCCAAGTACTGGTGAAGTTTTGTTTGCAGCAGGTACCACTCTTACAAGAGAGGATGCAACTGCAATCCAGAACGCAGCAGTTCCTTTTGTGTACATTCAGACGGAAGAGAAGAATGTAAAGGTACTGTCAAACCTGATGGTAGATCTTTCTGAATATGTAGGTTTCGATCCGAAGGAAGTTGGCATACATGAAGCAGTTTATTATCCGGTATTAGAGAAACTCTTACAGGAGTACGATGACGAGGACGAGTTAAAGGCAGCCATCGAGGCAAATGTAAGCGAGCTTGTACCAAAGCATATTACAAAGGAAGATATCATTGCTTCCATTAACTATAACATTCATCTGGAGTATGGCATCGGTAACGACGATGATATCGACCACCTGGGCAACCGTCGTATCCGTGCAGTCGGTGAATTGCTCCAGAACCAGTATAGAATCGGTCTTTCCCGTATGGAAAGAGTCGTTCGTGAGCGAATGACAACGCAGGATAAGGATACTGTTACCCCGCAGTCTCTGATCAACATCAAGCCTGTTACGGCAGCCGTGAAGGAGTTCTTCGGAAGCTCTCAGTTGTCACAGTTCATGGATCAGAACAACCCACTTTCTGAGCTGACACATAAGAGACGTCTGTCAGCCCTTGGTCCGGGTGGTTTGTCAAGAGATCGTGCCGGATTCGAGGTTCGAGATGTACACTACACACATTATGGTAGAATGTGTCCAATCGAGACACCTGAAGGTCCGAATATCGGTTTGATCAACTCTCTTGCTACGTATGCAAGAATCAATGAGTATGGTTTCGTTGAGGCGCCATACAGAAAGCTGGATAAGTCAGATCCTGCCAATCCGGTTGTTACAGATGAAGTTGTATATCTGACAGCGGACGAAGAGGATAATTATATTGTTGCACAGGCGAATGAGCCATTGGATGAGGACGGTCACTTCAAGAAGAACAACGTATCCGGTCGTTTCAGGGAAGAGACATCTGAGTTCCCGAAGGCAAACGTTGACCTGATGGACGTATCACCAAAGATGGTATTCTCTGTTGCTACATCCATGATTCCTTTCCTGGAGAACGATGATGCAAACCGTGCCCTCATGGGATCCAACATGCAGCGTCAGGCAGTGCCACTTCTTCGTACAGAAGCTCCGGTTGTTGGAACAGGTATGGAAGCAAAGGCAGCTGTTGACTCAGGTGTATGTATTGTTGCAAAACACGATGGTGTTGTTGAGATGTCATCCAGCGAGAAGATCATTGTCAAGTGTGACGATGGTACATTGGATGAGTACCATGTAATCAAGTTTGCCCGAAGCAACCAGGGTAACTGTATGAACCAGCGCCCGATCGTGAAGAAGGGTGATCGTGTAACAAAGGGAATGGTAATCGCTGATGGTGCATCTACATCAAACGGTGAGATTGCACTTGGTAAGAACCCATTGATCGGATTCATGACATGGGAAGGTTACAACTACGAGGATGCCGTTCTTCTGAGTGAGAGACTGGTAAAAGAAGATGTTTATACATCTGTTCATATCGAAGAGTACGAGACAGAAGCTAGAGATACTAAGCTCGGACCAGAAGAGATCACAAAGGAAGTTTCCGGAAACGGTGATAATGCCCTGAAGGATCTGGACGAGAACGGTGTTATCCGTATCGGTGCGGAAGTTCGTGCCGGTGATATCTTAGTTGGTAAGGTAACTCCAAAGGGAGAGACTGAAGCAACAGCCGAGGAGAGACTGCTTCGTGCAATCTTCGGAGAGAAAGCAAAAGAGACAAGAGATACATCACTGAAGGTGCCACATGGTGCTTACGGTGTTGTTATGGATACAAAGATCTTTACGAGAGAAAATGGCGATGAACTGCCACCAGGAGTAAACAAGTCTGTTCGTGTATACATTGCACAGAAGAGAAAAATCTCCGTTGGTGATAAGATGGCTGGTCGTCATGGTAACAAGGGTGTTATCTCGCGTATCCTTCCAGTTGAGGATATGCCATTCCTGCCAAATGGTCGTCCACTTGATATCGTGTTGAACCCATTGGGCGTACCTTCCCGTATGAATATCGGACAGGTGCTTGAGATTCACCTTAGCCTTGCTGCAAAGGTACTTGGATTTAACGTATCTACACCAGTCTTCGATGGTGCAAACGAGCATGATATCATGGATGCTCTGGAGATGGCAAATGATTATGCAAACTCCGATTGGGAGACATTCTATGAGAAGTATAAAGATGATACAGAGAAGGAAGTTATGGATTATCTGTATGAGCACCGTGACCACCGTGAAGAGTGGAAGGGTGTTCCAATCAACCGTACAGGTAAGGTAAAGGTACGTGATGGTAGAACCGGTGAGGAATTTGATTCACCAGTTACAATTGGATTCATGCATTACCTGAAACTGCATCATCTGGTTGATGATAAGATTCATGCACGTTCGACAGGTCCTTACGGAATGGTTACACAGCAGCCACTTGGTGGTAAGGCACAGTTCGGTGGACAGCGTTTTGGTGAGATGGAGGTTTGGGCTCTTGAGGCTTACGGTGCATCTCATACATTGCAGGAGATCCTGACTGTGAAGTCCGATGATGTAACAGGACGTCTGAAGACTTACGAAGCAATCATCAAGGGTGAAAATATCCCGGCTCCTGGTATTCCAGAATCCTTCAAGGTACTGCTTAAGGAGTTCCAGTCACTTGGTCTGGATGTCGGAGTTCTCGATGAGAACGGTGAAGAGGTAGAACTCGGAGAGTCTATGGATACCGGAAATGAGAACGTGAAGAAGTATATGGGTGAAGATCCAGACGACTTCAATGAGGATCTTGGAGAGAACGGATACAGCGGAATTAACGAGGATAACGAATTAGAGTCTTTGAATGATGATTATCTGGACGATGATTTCGACGGTAATTTCGATGATGAATTTTAAGGAAGGAGATTTGTAAGAGATGTTAGCGATGAATAACGAGAAAAATCAAGAGCAGCCTATAAATTTTGATGCCATCAAAATTGGACTTGCATCTCCTGAAAAGATAAGAGAATGGTCTCATGGCGAGGTTACAAAGCCAGAGACAATCAATTATAGAACTTTGAAGCCAGAAAAAGATGGTCTTTTCTGTGAGAGAATCTTTGGACCAAGCAAGGACTGGGAATGTCATTGTGGTAAGTACAAGAAGATTCGTTTTAAGGGCGTTGTCTGTGACCGTTGTGGTGTAGAGGTTACAAAAGCTTCCGTACGTCGTGAGCGTATGGGACATATCGAGCTTGCTGCACCAGTGTCACATATCTGGTACTTCAAGGGAATTCCAAGCCGTATCGGATTGATGCTTGACATTTCTCCAAAGCTTTTGGAGAAGGTACTGTACTTTGCATCTTACATTGTAATTGATCCGGGAGAGACGAATCTGGAATACAGACAGGTGCTCTCTGAGGCAGAATACAGAAAGGCAGAAGAGGACTTCGGCGGAAAGTTCCGTGTTGGAATGGGTGCCGAGGCAATTAAGGAGCTTCTTCAGGCAGTTGATCTGGACAAAGAGGCTGAGACTTTGACAGAGGAGCTGCAGACAGCAACCGGACAGAAGCGTGCACGTGTCATTAAGCGTCTGGAGGTTGTAGAAGCATTCCGTAACTCACATAATAAACCTGAGTGGATGATTCTGGATGCAATTCCAGTTATCCCACCAGATATCCGTCCAATGGTACAGTTGGATGGTGGTAGATTCGCAACTTCCGATCTGAATGATCTGTATCGTCGAATCATCAACCGTAACAACCGTTTGAAGAGACTGTTGGATCTGAAGGCACCTGACATCATTGTTCGTAATGAGAAGCGTATGCTGCAGGAAGCCGTTGATGCATTGATTGATAATGGTAGAAGAGGACGTGCGGTAACTGGTCCTGGTAACCGTGCATTGAAGTCTCTTTCTGATATGTTAAAGGGTAAGCAGGGACGTTTCCGTCAGAACCTTCTTGGTAAGCGTGTTGACTATTCCGGACGTTCCGTTATCGTAGTTGGTCCGGAGCTGAAGATTTATCAGTGTGGACTTCCAAAGGAAATGGCAATCGAGCTGTTCAAGCCTTTCGTAATGAAAGAATTGACAGCACGTGGTATTGCTACAAACGTAAAGGCAGCAAAGAAGAAGGTTGAGTCTTTGGAGCCAGAAGTATGGGATGTATTGGAGGATGTAATCAAAGAGCATCCAGTTATGCTGAACCGTGCCCCGACGCTTCACAGACTTGGTATTCAGGCATTTGAGCCAATCCTGGTAGAAGGTAAGGCAATCAAGCTTCATCCATTGGTATGTACCGCGTTCAACGCCGACTTCGATGGAGACCAGATGGCTGTGCACCTTCCACTTTCTGTAGAGGCACAGTCTGAGTGTAGATTCCTGCTTCTGTCACCAAACAACTTGTTGAAGCCTTCTGATGGTGGTCCGGTAGCCGTTCCTTCTCAGGATATGGTACTTGGTATTTACTATCTGACTATGGAGCGCTATGCAAGTATTTCTGACGAAGAAGCTGCAAATGTAGAGATTAAGAAAGAATATCTTGCTGACGACGAGAAGGGCAATCTGGAGCAGTTGCATACAGATTGTTATGCGGGCGAGTTAGATGCAGATGATTATATCAGAGTTCGTGTCGTTGCAAAGAAGACAAAGGCAGAGACATTCTACAAGAATATTGTAGGAACAGTCAGAAACTTCATGAAGCCGAAGTTCAGCAGCGAGAACCTTGCAATGCTCGCATATGAGAACAAAGAGATTACATTACATCAGAAGATCGAAGTTGTTCGTACTGTTACGACTCCAGATGGCGAGAAGCATACAGGATTCGTTGAGTGTACACTGGGACGTCTGATCTTTAACGAGATTATTCCACAGGATCTTGGATTCGTAGACAGAACAAATCCAGATAATATTCTGGAGCCAGAAATCAACTTCCATGTTGATAAGAAGCAGTTGAAGAAGATCCTTGACAAGTGTATCAATACACACGGTGTTACAAAGACTGCAGAGGTATTGGACGATATCAAGGCAATGGGTTATAAGTACTCAACAAGAGGTGCGATTTCAGTATCTATTTCTGATATGACAGTGCCTGCATCTAAGAAGGATATTCTGGAGCATGCACAGGAAATCGTAGATAAAGAGAATATGCTGTACGGTCGTGGATATCTGACGGATGAAGAGCGTTATCACGCAGTTGTCAAGACATGGCAGGAAGCCGATGATAAGCTGACAAAGGCTCTGCTGGATGGCCTCGATAAGTACAACAACATCTACATGATGGCTGACTCTGGTGCCCGTGGTAGTGATAAGCAGATCAAGCAGCTGGCTGGTATGCGTGGACTGATGGCAGATACATCAGGACGTACCATCGAGCTCCCAATCAAGTCAAACTTCCGTGAAGGTCTTGACGTATTGGAGTACTTCATCTCTGCGCATGGTGCTCGTAAGGGACTTTCTGATACAGCCCTTCGTACAGCCGATTCTGGATACCTGACACGTCGTCTGGTAGATGTATCGCAGGATCTTATCATCCGTGATGTTGATTGTAGCGTAGATCGTGAAGAGAAGCCAGGCATGTATGTCGAAGTATTTATGGAAGGTGATCGTGTAGTCGAGAGCCTGAAAGATCGTATTACAGGTCGTTACGCAGCGGAAAGCATTTACGATAAAGATGGTAACATGCTTGTAAAGGTAAATCATATGATCACTCCAAAGCGTGCAGAGAACGTTTTGAAGAATGGTGTAGATAAGGATGGTGTTCCATTCACACTCGAAGGTGAGTCAGAGCCAAGAAGAGATGCAAAGATCAAGATTCGTACGATCCTCACATGTCGTTCACACCTTGGCGTATGTTCAAAGTGCTACGGTTCAAACATGGCAACCGGACAGGCAGTTCAGGTTGGTGAGGCAGTCGGAATCATCGCTGCGCAGTCAATCGGTGAGCCTGGTACACAGCTTACAATGAGAACATTCCATACAGGTGGTGTGGCCGGTGGAGATATTACACAGGGTCTTCCTAGAGTTGAGGAGTTGTTCGAGGCAAGAAAGCCAAAGGGACTTGCAATCATCACAGAACTTGGTGGTGTGGTTGAGATCCGTGAGACAAAGAGAAAGCGTGAAGTAGTCATTACAAATCAGGAGACAGGTGAAGCAAAGGCTTACCTTATTCCTTATGGCTCACGTTTGAAGGTACAGGATGGACAGGTACTTGAAGCCGGTGATGAGCTGACAGAGGGTTCTGTAAATCCACATGATATCCTGAAGATCAAGGGTGTACGTGCTGTACAGGATTACATGATCCAGGAAGTACAGAAGGTATACCGTCTGCAGGGTGTTGAGATCAACGATAAGCATATCGAGGTTATCGTTCGTCAGATGCTGAAGAAGATTCGTGTTGAGGAAAGCGGAGATAGCGATTACTTACCAGGAATCAACGTAGATGCACTTGAGTTCACAGAGCTCAACGAGAAGCTGGAAGCAGAAGGCAAGGAACCAGCAAAGGGAACGCAGATTATGCTTGGTATTACCAAGGCTTCTCTTGCTACAAATTCCTTCTTGTCAGCAGCATCCTTCCAGGAGACAACCAAGGTATTGACCGATGCCGCTATCAAGGGCAAGGTTGATCCGTTGATCGGTCTGAAGGAGAACGTCCTGATTGGTAAGCTGATTCCTGCTGGTACAGGTATGAAGCGTTATCGTAATGTGAAGCTTGACACAGGCGATGGAAACATCGATATGTCAGAGGTAACAGGCGAAGAGACAGGTGATTTCGAGGAAGCAGATGCAACCGTAGAAGAAACTGTTAACACAGAAGAGTAATAAAATAAACACACATGGTTGGTGACAGCCATGTGTGTTTTCTTATAAATGACTTTATATTCTAAAAAAATGAAATTTTTTCTTATATTTTGCGGGTTTCCCTGTTGACATCCGACGATTTGAATAATATAATAGTCAAGCATGCGTTTAAGGCATGTGATTTGTGTGTATACTTGTGTATGCATGGTGTAAAATATTTTGAATGGAGGTGAAAACATGCCAACTTTTAACCAGTTAGTTAGAAAGGGAAGACAGACTGTAGAGAAGAAGTCTACTGCACCAGCGCTCTTAAGAAGTTACAACTCACTTAAGAAAAAGCCTACTGATACAGCTTCACCACAGAAGAGAGGTGTTTGTACAGCAGTTAAGACAGCTACTCCTAAGAAGCCTAACTCAGCTCTTAGAAAGATCGCCAGAGTTCGTTTGTCAAACGGAATCGAGGTTACATCTTACATCCCAGGAGAAGGTCACAACCTTCAGGAGCACAGCGTTGTTCTGATCCGTGGTGGTAGAGTAAAGGACTTACCTGGTACAAGATACCATATCATCAGAGGTACTCTTGATACAGCAGGTGTTGCTAAGAGACGTCAGGCACGTTCTAAGTACGGTGCTAAGAGACCGAAGGATGCAAAATAAATCGGTAGATTAGTATTGTAACAGTTCGTATTTCAAGAACTAAAAAGTGCGAAAGTGGGTTATGTTTTCCGTATTATATATTTATAGAAGGAAAGATAGCAATTTCCGCACGAACACATTTCCACAATACTCAAGTACAGCAGGTAACGGTTTGCTGTATCTCTATTGAGGGGAATGTGAGTACCGTTGAATTAATTCGGATTGAAAGATCCAAAAATAATTAAGGAGGGAAGAACCGTGCCACGTAAAGGACATATTGCAAAAAGAGACGTATTAGCGGATCCAATTTACAACAATAAGATCGTTACAAAGCTTATCAACAACATCATGCTTGATGGTAAGAAGGGTGTTGCTCAGAAGATCGTTTACGGTGCTTTTGATCGTATCGCAAACGAGACTGGTAAGGAGGCTTTAGAGGTTTTCGATGCTGCTATGAATAATATCATGCCATCACTCGAAGTTAAGGCCAGACGTATCGGTGGTGCAACATACCAGGTTCCAATCGAAGTAAGACCTGACAGAAGACAGGCTTTAGCGCTTCGTTGGTTGACAACTTACTCACGTGCAAGAAGTGAGAAGACTATGGAAGAAAGACTTGCAAAAGAGCTTATGGATGCAGCAAACAATACAGGCGCATCTGTTAAGAGAAAAGAAGACATGCACAAGATGGCAGAGGCAAACAAGGCATTTGCTCATTACAGATTCTAGTTTTCGGGTGCATATATACTAAAATAAGGAGGAAAAAACCTTGGCTGGAAGAGAATATCCACTTGATAGAACAAGAAACATCGGTATCATGGCACATATTGATGCTGGTAAGACAACTCTTACAGAGAGAATTCTTTACTATACTGGTGTAAACTATAAGATTGGTGAGACTCATGATGGCGCTTCTACCATGGACTGGATGGAGCAGGAGAAAGAGCGTGGTATCACAATCACGTCTGCTGCTACAACATGTCACTGGACATTAGAGGATCATCATAAGAAGAAGCCAGGTGCTTTAGAGCATCGTATCAATATCATCGATACTCCGGGACACGTAGACTTTACTGTTGAGGTAGAGCGTTCACTTCGTGTATTGGACGGAGCTGTTGGTGTATTTGATGCAAAGGCTGGTGTTGAGCCACAGTCAGAGAACGTATGGCGTCAGGCTGACACATACAATGTTCCACGTATGGCATTCATCAATAAGATGGATAAAATGGGTGCAGACTTTTTCATGTCTGTACAGACAATCATTGACCGTCTTGGCAAGAATGCAATTCCTGTACAGATTCCAATCGGACAGGAAGATGATTTCATCGGACTGATCGATCTGTTCGAGATGGATGCATACTATTATAAGAACGATGAGGGTACAGATATCGAGATTACAGATATCCCTGCAGATTTGAAAGAGCTTGCTGATAAGTGGCATGAGAATCTGGTAGAGAAGTGTTGTGAGCTTGATGATGACCTTATGATGCAGTATCTTGAGGGTGAGGAGCCATCTATCGCTGATATGAAGGCTGCACTCCGTAAGGGTACAATCGCAAACGAGGCAGTTCCTGTATTCTGTGGTTCTGCTTACAAGAACAAGGGTGTTCAGAAGATGCTCGATGGCGTTATCGAGTACATGCCTGCTCCTACGGATATCCCTGATATCACAGGTACAGACGAAGATGGTAACGAGGTAACTCGTCCTTCATCTGATGAAGCTCCATTTGCAGCACTTGCATTTAAGATTATGACAGATCCTTTCGTAGGAAAGTTAGCATTCTTCAGAGTATATTCTGGTACATTGAACTCAGGTTCTTATGTACTGAACGCAACAAAGGGTAAGAAGGAGCGTGTAGGACGTATCGTTCAGATGCATGCAAATTCCCGTACAGAGATTGACAAGGTTTATTCTGGTGATATCGCTGCAGCGGTTGGATTCAAGGTTACAACAACCGGTGATACAATCTGTGACGAGCAGCATCCAGTAATCCTTGAGTCTATGGAATTCCCTGAGCCAGTTATTGAGCTTGCTATCGAGCCAAAGACAAAGAATGATCAGGGTAAGATGGGTGAAGCTTTGGCAAAGCTTGCTGAAGAAGATCCTACATTCCGTGCACATACAGATTCAGAGACAGGTCAGACAATCATCGCAGGTATGGGCGAGCTTCACTTGGAAGTTATCGTTGATCGTCTTCTCCGTGAGTTCAAGGTTGAGGCAAACGTTGGTGCACCTCAGGTTGCTTACAAGGAGACATTTACTAAGGCTGTTGATGTAGATAGCAAGTACGCTAAGCAGTCTGGTGGTCGTGGTCAGTATGGTCACTGTAAGGTTAAGTTCGAGCCTATGGATCCAAACGGTGAAGAGCAGTTTATTTTCGAGTCAACTGTTGTCGGTGGTGCTATTCCTAAGGAATACATCCCAGCTGTTGGTGAAGGTATCGAGGAAGCAGCAAAGGCTGGTATCCTTGGCGGATATCCGGTACTTGGTGTTAAGGCAAACGTTTATGATGGTTCTTACCATGAAGTCGATTCTTCAGAGATGGCATTCCACATCGCTGGTTCTATGGCATTCAAGGATGCTATGGCAAAGGGTGGAGCAGTGCTTCTTGAGCCTATCATGAAGGTTGAGGTTACAATGCCTGAGGAGTACCTCGGTGATGTAATCGGTAGCTTGAATGCAAAGCGTGGACAGATCCAGAGTATGGACGATATCGGTGGTGGAAAGATTGTTAAGGCATTGGTTCCACTTGCTGAGATGTTCGGTTACTCTACAGAGCTTCGTTCTTCTACACAGGGACGTGGTAACTACTCTATGTTCTTCGAGAAGTATGAGCAGTGTCCAAAGAACATTCAGGAGAAGGTTCTTGCAAACAAGAACTCTTAATTCTGCAAAGTATATATTTGTAGGACAATTTTAAAAAATTGCTTGAAAATATCGCTATATTTTAATATAATGATTTTTAGCCGAGTAAACGCCCGGAAAGGGCAAATAAATTGCCCGGAGGGGCTATATTAAGGAGGAAATTATAATGGCAAAGGAAAAGTTTAACAGATCAAAGCCACATTGTAACATTGGTACAATCGGACACGTTGACCACGGTAAAACTACTTTAACAGCTGCAATTACAAAGGTATTGGCTGCTAGAGTTGCTGGTAACACAGCTACAGATTTCGAGAACATCGATAAGGCTCCAGAAGAGAGAGAAAGAGGTATCACTATCTCTACAGCTCACGTTGAGTACGAGACAGAGAAGAGACATTACGCACACGTTGACTGTCCGGGCCATGCTGACTATGTAAAGAACATGATCACTGGTGCTGCACAGATGGATGGTGCTATCCTCGTTGTTGCTGCAACTGATGGTGTTATGGCTCAGACAAAGGAGCATATCCTTCTTTCACGTCAGGTAGGTGTACCTTATATCGTAGTATTCTTGAACAAGTGCGATATGGTTGACGATGAGGAGCTTCTTGAGCTCGTTGAGATGGAAGTTACAGAGCAGCTTGAAGAGTATGATTTCAAAGATTGCCCAATCGTTAAGGGTTCTGCTCTTAAGGCTCTTGAAGATCCAATGGGTCCTTGGGGCGACAAGATCATGGAACTTATGGATACAATAGATTCTTATATTCCAGATCCTCAGAGAGATACAGATAAGGACTTCATCATGCCTGTTGAGGACGTATTTACAATCACAGGTCGTGGTACTGTTGCAACTGGTAGAGTTGAGGCTGGTGTTATTCATCTTAACGACGAAGTTGAAATCGTTGGTATCAAGCCAGAGAAACAGAAGACAACTGTAACAGGTATCGAGATGTTCCGTAAGCTCCTTGACGAAGGTCAGGCTGGTGATAACATCGGTGCTCTTCTTCGTGGTATCAAGAGAGAGGATATCGTACGTGGACAGGTTCTTTGTAAGCCAGGTTCAATCACATGTCATACAAAGTTCACAGCTCAGGTTTACGTTCTGACAAAGGACGAGGGTGGTCGTCATACACCATTCTTCAACAACTATCGTCCACAGTTCTACTTCAGAACAACTGATGTAACTGGTGTATGTAACCTTCCAGCTGGTACAGAGATGTGCATGCCTGGTGATAACGTAGAGATGACAATCGAGCTCATCCACCCAATCGCTATGAGCCAGGGTCTTACATTCGCTATCCGTGAGGGTGGTAGAACTGTAGGTTCAGGAAGAGTTGCAACTATCATCGAGTAATCAATATCTGATTATAGATAAATGCAATAAAATCAAGGCTTCCAGAGGTTTTCCTCTGGGAGCCTTTTTGACGTTTTGAAATAAAAAATGCCACAGGATTTGCTCCTGTGGCAACATTTTGGCAACAAAAAAATTTATAAACTTGATTTTCTACTTATTTTCTAGATGGTTTTTCGATCTTTCTTCGATGTTCTTCATATAAATCATCAAAACTGTGATTGAGAGAAGCTGACCTTGGATATATATCCATCCAATAGTTAAAGCGGTCTTCTGCCTGCGCAATCAGCGCATCTCGTTCTGCTTTATCTGGTAGCAAATCTGCACTTGCAATAGTATCCTGATATTTTTTCCATTCATCAAACCATAGAGCGATATCCGGAAGGTTAAACTGTAGATTCCCGGCGGTATCGAATTTCCCATTTTTATTACGGAAAACACGGAATAAAGCGTGCATATCTTCACCCACAACATTCTTTGGAACAGCAAGAACTTCCGGGTTTACATCGAGTGCTGCAGCAATCTGATTGACCTTATCCTGTTTTGGTGTACGGACATTTGTCTCGTATTGTTTTATCATACCCTCACTGATATGTGTCAGATATGCAAACTGCTTTTGCGTGAGATTATTCCGTTGTGTTGCCAACGTGGTGGTTATCCCCAAGAAGCCCTCGGCGCATGAGAGCCCTCGGAGAGCGCCTAGTTTTGATGCGTAGTGTCAAAACTAATAAGGCGTTACTTCTGTCAGAAGTAACAAGACTTTAGCTAGTTTGAGAGTAAGAGATTGGAGGTGAGAAGTAGTGGGAAAGACGATATCATTTGTAAAAGGCAGAGGGCATATCAGCCACAACAACAGAGATTTCATTAGCAATAACGTAATGCCGGAGCGGACGGACTGGAACCGAACTTACGTGAAAGAGAGCATAGAATCAGCTTACGATACCTGCTTTGGACAGGCACTAAATGACTACAATGCCAGACAGAAACGAAAAGACCGACAGAAGCATGACTATATTACAGAGATCAGAAATTCCAAAAATAAAGAGAAAGTATTTTATGAGAATGTGGTGCAGATCGGCTCGAAAAATGATACGGCAGTTGTAGATGAAAACGACCGCATGACAGAGGAAGCAGAGAAAGCGGCGAAGGTCCTTGAAAAATATGCACAGACATTTCAGGAGAGAAATCCGAATCTGTATCTGTTCAACTGTGTGCTGCACATGGACGAGGCAACGCCGCATTTGCACATGGATTATATTCCGGTGGCGCACGGATATAAGTCCGGCATGGAGACAAGGAATAGTCTGACGAAGGCATTGCAGCAGATGGGATTTGATAAGGCAAAGAGCCGGAATGAGAATGAAACTGTTGCATGGCAGAAGAGGGAGCGTGAATATCTGACGGAGCTTTGCCGAGAGCAGGGAATAGAGATAGACGTTCTCGGAGTCAGTCGTGACAATCTGACCTTGCCGGAGTACAAGGCGGCTATGCGGAAGGTTGAGAGTCTGGAAGAACGGGCAGATAAGATCAAGGAAAATAATATGGAGCAGAGGCATGAAAATATACAGTTGAAGGTGGAAGCCCGGAAACTGAATGCCGATGTGGAACAGTTGGAGGAACGTGCAGTAGAGCTTGCCGGACAGATAGAATTGCTTGAAACAAAGGAAAAAGAGCAACAGGAAAGAATAGATACATACGGCATCAGAACTGATGGCATTGACAAGATATCAAAGGAAGTGTCAGCAGAGGTCAAGAATGTTAAGGCTGCGGCTACACCCATTAAATCCATATTCGGCGGTGAGGAGTATGTTAAGGTCAAGAAGTCCGAATGGAGCCAGATCGTGGCGACATTTGAGAAAGCACTTACAAGAAACAAGCTGCTTGATAAATATGAAGCGAAGATCGCAGAGCTTGAAAAGACAGTGGACTATCTAAAAACACGGGTGGAGAAATTCTCAAATCGTATAAAAGAAATGAAGAAGTTTCTGACGGAGAAGAACCTGCTGCATGAGTTCCTGAATCTGACGAGAAAGCCGGAACAGGAAACTATGCAGGAAAGGATAGACAGGAAGAATGCAGAGACAAGAGCAAAGAATGAGCAGACAGACCGGGATGGTCGGAGAAAGAGAGGTATTTATGAACATAATGTATGAGAAGAATGGAGAGTTTCGTTGCTGTGAATGATTATGAAATAAATCCTCGTAAATTAAATATGACTATGCAAGGGAATGTTTTTTTGGTATAATTACAATCAAATATTGAGAAAAAAATTTTGAATATTTTGAGGAAAAGATGTATGGGTGAATAGAGGAAACTTTATAATGATGCTATTAAAGAAACTTTTTTAGGTTGTGCATTTAAAGATAATATGCTAAGGAGGGATAACTATGGCAATGATAAAATGTCCAGAATGTGGGAAGGATATTAGTGATAAGGCGGAGAAGTGTCTGTATTGTGGATGCCCAAATTCGGAACTTCATAGAAAGGATTCTGATAACAAAAACAATATAGAGAAATCGGTTAACAAACATAGTATCAAATTATTATTGAGTATTGGTTTATGTATTGTTGTATTTGTATTAGCTATAGTATTAATTACTAATAGAAAACGACAAAATAATTTTGAACAATCAAATAGTACAGAACAAGAAGAACTTAGATTAGAACAGTTTAAGAAGGATATACAAGGTTATTGGGATGTGGATCAATATAGAAGGCTTCATGTAGTTGATAATAAAGTAGCATATTCTATAAAAGAGGATGTTGCTGATGAATGGCCAGAATATTCTGAATTTGTAGAGTTTGTTCCATATATTGATGAGGAGCATTTTTGTAAGTTTGATGTTAATGATCAATATGGGGATTTGATTGTTAGCGTGAAATATAAGGAAGGGAATTTAGATGGTGAAGATTGGCAGATTGAATATGCTGATGGAAGAATACTCGAAACGATTCATCATTGGACTGAAGAAGAGGGAGAAAGATTAGCTGAAGAAGAAAAAAGAAAAGAAGATGAGATAGAGAATCAGAAATATCAGGAATACATACGAGATGATGCAAATTATAAAACTTCATTAATGGAGACAGACAATTTAAGTGAATACGATCAATATGAATTTATTTCTCCTGATGGTTGGGAATATAGTGAAGAGGGTAATTCGCGATCCTATTATAATGTAAATGATAAAGAGAGCAAGGATATTATTTATTTTTTTACAGAAGAAGTAGACTATGAAGGTAGTATAGTTGATGAAGAAAATAAAGATGCTTATTTCGCCGATATGTCAGAAGAAAATAATATACAAAATGTAAAGAATATAGTAATTGGCGATAACATTAATGCAGTACAATATAATTCTACAATAATTTCGGATAGCGGTGAAAATTATGATGTAATAACGACGTTGATTGATGGAAAAGAAAGCTTGATTTCTATATATTATGCGCATGCTCAAGATAAAAAATCTGATATTGCACCCTATAATCAAATTCTTGATACGTTAATGATACAAATCCCACGATTTGATAGATCCGAAGGGAATCTTTTGAAAGATGAGGTCGGTGGTGTTCAATACCGTTATTCGGATATTTGGAACCGCTCTGCGACTTTAAATGGATATGAATACAAATTTGTCAATTCATACTATATTGTAAATTACTATGAATATGATGAGACTATAAATAATTTAGATAAGGTGATTGATGAAACAAAGAAAATTTATAATGAGAACGGGTATGAGGTTACAGAGGATACGGATACAAATATTCAGGGTAAAAATGCATATTACTTAGAATTTGGTAATGGCAGTAGTGTTGCAGAGTATGATACATTTATTGACTTAAAAGATGGATATTTGCAAGTGTGTTTACAGTGTTCTAGCAAAGATACGTACTATGAGAGTTATCAAGCACTTATAAGATCGCTTGAATTTCAGGATAATAGATAACGATGTATTATATAGTAGTTCTGCATAGAATGTATGTGAAATAAGGGGCAAATGGGAAAACATGACCGCAAAATTTAATTCTTGATTTGTATCATATTATTTATATTTTTGATAGGATGTGAAATCAAGAAGTAAGAAAAGTTAAAGAATTATTTGATTTGGCGAAGTACTCAGAATAAACTGTCCCCCTTGTCAAGGACATTTTGAATTAGTGTAGTGCCTATTTTTTAGACACCTACACAAAAGTGATATCCCTGATTTCGGACATTCCTTTGTTTAGTTATCCACATTAAGTGGACACATGACATTTGATGTGCCCACAGAATTGGACAAACCGAATTGATATGATATTCTGTTAAGCTTTATTTTTTATATGAACTGCCGTTTTGCCAAGCTCTTTAGGTTTTTTCTGGATAGCTGGTGGGGCAGGGGCATACGGGATATCTAGAGGATACTCCCTGGTAGTAACAAATTTGTAGAATTCATTAGGCGACAGCTTGTCAAGATGCCACTGGTAACGCTGATTGTTGTAATAATCCATATAGTCATCAATGATGACCTGAACTTCAGCAAACTCAGTACATTCCGCAAGTTTCGGCATGATGTGGTCCTTCATATGACCGAAGAAGCTTTCCTGCGGAGCGTTGTCCCAGCAGTTTCCTCTGCGGGACATGGATTGGCGGAGTTTTTTATAAATGGAGGAGGGATTTTTTGTTACGGTTGGATATATTGGGAAATAATTTAGATTCCTTAGACTTGAAAATAACACAATATGCAAATAATAATTTAAAAGAAATTATAAGAATGTTAATAGACTACTTAGAGGATGATAACGGCTCAGACATGTCAGACATTATGCCAACAAATACAAATTGTATTAGCATCGTTGATTGGACTAAGATGGTATATGAATTATATAATATGGTTTGCTCTCGCGTTTTAAGAGACTACATAAAACCTAAATATCAGTACTTGTTATTTGAAATTCTGCATTGGTGGCAGGAATGTTTTGAAGAAGATTTTGAATTGTTACCAGTAGAACTGGAGGATAATCTTTCAGACGAGATCAGGGAGAAATATTCATCGGACAATGGAGAGAGTTATGTATTGAAAGCAATAACAAGTTTTGACGAGTATTATTATATATTTTTTCCGGATCATGATTTCCTCCAAGATGAGTTAAGCAAGATGGTTATCATATATCTTCGGTCAAAAGAGGTGTTTAGTACATTTTTTCCGGATGTTGATTTGGAAGAATATCATGATTTGATGCCTGCAGATTTAATGGAATTATATGATGAAGAAAAAGAAATTCCGGATTGTGATAAGGCTGAGGATATAGAAGAAAAATTATATAAGGATATTATATTTTGTTGCGAGAAGGTTCAAGCAGATTACACTCTTAGAAATGCATTAGAAAATACGATTAATGATAAAATCCGGGATTTGCTGGAGGGTAGAGGGTATGATACGAAAGATCAAACAAGGCGAGGAACATCAGCGGAAGGGAAAGATGCCGGAGCAATAGATATACTTATTAAGCAAAAACGTTTTCCTATTACGTTAATAGAAGCGCTCCGTTTGAAGAGTGTAGATAAAAGTTATATTCAAGATCATATTGATAAGATTTATAAATATGATACATTGGGGATGAAATTTAATTTTTTAATTTCATATGTAAAGACCAAAGATTTTAATGGGTTTTACAAAAGGTATAATATTTTCGTTTCTAATACAAAATATCCATATAAACTTGATAAGATTTTGGAACGCCCTGAATGTCAATATTCTGAAATTAGGACTATAGAGATGTTACTAGATAGAGAGGGGATTGAAACAAAGTTATATCATATACTAATTCATCTTCAGAATTGAGAAGAATAGTCTAATGAAACTGATATGGAATAGACGTTAATTATTGTATATATGTGACTAGGAAAGAAGCAATGTAAATGACATTGCTGATGCGTGTTTTCTATATGTTAATTTGTGTGAAATAACTCCAAAATTCAAGGTGAGGTAGATGAAAGATATTTATTGTACAAAAATTGTGACTGTGATTAAAGGTATAGTATATTAAGATGTATATAGAGAGAAAAATTATTGCTGGACAATTAAGAAAAAAAGTTGTAAAATTGATAAACTCATTTATAATAAGGTTAAGGAGGTGGCGTTTATGGAGTTTGTACAAGCGCAGTTTTCTTTAAAATATCAACCGCAAATTAAAATTCGCAGAAGTGTGAATGAGATAGAAGATTACTTGCAGGAGCATTATGGTACCCCACAGACGGTGCCTATTCCTGATGATTTTGCTGCAGAAGCTCCTAGAATCATTTTAAACTCACATAATGGACACAGTCAAATCAGTTTCTCCCAGATATCTGTTGATTTCACGGTTAGTTTTGATGGTGATTACAGAACCGATTTTGGCTTAACACAGGAGTATATATTGGAAAGAATAGGAATACTAAAAGATTTACTTGAAAAAATAGGAATTTGTGACTTTTATTTTGCGGGAATAACATATAACATGCATTTAAATACAGAACATCAAGACTATATAAGTTATATGCGTAAAATATTAGGGCTAGATGAATGTAAGAATATGTATGAAGCTACAAGAAGAGTAGCCACAACTGTTGATAATCAGTTCTTTGTAAATGAACAAATAGGAACATATAAAGAATATCAGAATAAGGGCGCTAGTATTCCGAATCTTATGGATTTTGTGAATAGCAAGCTAGTTGACGAAGGAATTAATTTGTCTATTGATATAAATAATCGATTTGAGTATTTACAAACAGGTGAATCAAAAAAACTAGATACCTTTGATGCAATAATTACTAAAATATATAATTTGATAAAAAATGAATTGATAAAATGGAGATGATTATATGCAAGACACATATAATATAAAAAAAGTTGGCGTTGGGGTCATTACATTCTTGAGTTTGGCAACAGCATCTACATCTATTCATAGCACAAGCATGACATCAGGGATGGCAGATATGCATAGTTATGCATCTGCATATGTAATAAATGATAATCAAGGATCAGTTTGTTTATCATCATCGTTATCTGATAAGACTACGGGAGATATTATAATGAATGTTGATAATGACGATTTGGTTCCAATTACACATAATTTGATGAGCGCAAAGTTGCATATAAGAGAAGTAAAAACACATGTTTCAAAATTTGATTTTGAAGATGAATATGAGGAGATATAATGGATTATCCATGGTATGAGGTTTTGGAAAACTGCGATGAAATTACACAAGGGGATATATTGAAACAATGTCCGGTTCCTATGTTGTTAAATGCAGAAAAATATGACTCTGAGTCTGTTGTTGAGGCGGAAATAGAATATGTAGATGGCATTATATTAACACAGGCTTGTGATATTGCAAATAACAAAGTTGATAATGTTATAATATGTAGTATCACTTCCAAGACGGACTTTGAGAGAATGCAAATTACGCAAGGTAAAACTGAAAAACAGATAAAAAGTTCAATTTCAAGTATAATTAAAGGACAACAGAATGCATATCATATAATTAATAATTATAAATCGGATGATTTTATTCAAGATTATTATATTATTAATTTTAAAGATATTTTTAGTATTCCTGTTAGTATGGCAAAGAAAATTGCTTGTCAAAATGGAAAAAGATTAAGACTTTGTCCACCATATAGAGAACATTTATCACAAGCATTCGCCAGGTATTTCATGAGAGTTGGGCTACCTATAAATATAAATATGGATGAATGAAATAATATATTACTTTGATAGTCAAGAGTGTGGCAAATGAAGGAATTGTAATCATAGATAATGATTAAGAAATCTTAGCAACATTTTGGCAACAAAAACTCAGACAACCACAAAAATGACATATCATATCATGCAAAATAAGCCATATATTACACATAAAACACTGTTAAAGACCAAGAAAACGGTATAACCAAATCCGTGAGGGTGGACGTACTGTAAGGTTCAGGTCGTGTTGCTACAATCATCGAGTAATACTGCAACGACTTTGAGTCGAGCGTATATTTGATAAAATAATAAAGCCGAGAGTATGCTTGCATACTCTTGGCTTTTATTTTTTATCTGCATAGACATTCGACGAATGTCTATGCGCTTGTGATTACGAAGCAATCGCAAGAGATATACGTGATTTCTATATATAGGGCGTGAGCCCGCGAGACAAACATGCGAAGCGTGGTTGTCATGCACGGTGGATTGTATATGCTTTACTATTGAGCAGTTTTGGGTGAAAAAATGTAAATAGAAAAAATCACCCAATTAAATAGAGAAAAATAAAAAAACGAATGGGGACAATGATTTGAATTTGCAAAAATCACCCAATGACGGTAAAATATACAAGGAAAGAATGGGGGGAAAGATGTTGAAACATCTCCCAATTCCCCAATTTAGGTGAAACACAGCGGAACAAATAGGAGGTGTCAGGCAGCATGAGCAAGGCAACGACAAAGTTTGCAATCGCATTTGCGTTTAAGGAGTTATTATTAGAGAAATCGATTGATAAAATAACAATCAATGACATTACGGAAAAATGTGGGATAAACCGTCAGACTTTTTATTATCATTTTCATGATATATATGAGTTGATTGAATGGATTTGCGAAACAGATGCAGATCATGTACTGAAACAGAATAAAACATATGATACATGGCAGGAAGGATTTCTGGCAATATTTCATCTGCTGAAAAAGGACGAGCCTTTTGTTGTCAACATCTATCATAATGCTCCGCGAGGATATATTTACCGCTATTTGTATAAAGTGACATATCAGCTGATATATGATGTACTCGAAGAAAAAGCGGAAGGTATGGTCGTGCGGGAAGAGGATAAAACATTCATTGCGGATTTTTATAAATATGGGTTTGTTGGTCTGGTGTTAGAATGGATTGACAAGGGAATGAAGGAGGATCCGAAACAGATCATAGAAAGATTGAATGCATTGATTCAGGGATCTTTCGCACATGCACTGAATAATGCAAAACTGAACAAGAGCTGATTACGACAAATCTGCTGGTTTGTCGTATATGGATGCAATGTAAGAGGATTGTCGCTTTCTATGACAGTTCTCTTTTTTTGTGCATAGTAGGAAGAAGATTTTGTGCATATACTGTGTATATGGAAACAAAGAAAAATGTCACAGTTTAAACAAAAAAGGAGTGTGTTTATTATGTATTATTCAGCAGGAACTTATGAAGCATTTGCAAGACCAGAAAAACCGGAGGGTGCTGACCGGAAATCAGCATATATCATTGGAACAGGATTAGCGGGACTTTCTGCCGCTTTTTATCTGGTGAGAGATGGGCAGGTAAAAGGAGAGCGTATTCATCTCCTTGAGAAGCTGGATCTTGCCGGAGGCAGCTGCGATGGAAGAAAGGATGTCCGAAAAGGCTTCTACATGCGTGGCGGAAGAGAAATGGACAACCATTTTGAATGCATGTGGGATATGTTCCGGGATGTTCCTTCGATAGAGACACCGGGCGTCTCTGTTCTGGATGAGTATTATTGGTTAAACAAGCATGATCCGAATTACTCCCTTTGCAGGGCTTCTGAGAAATGCGGGCAGGATGCACATACAGATAAGAAATTTACACTTGATAAGGATTCAGCCCTGGCATTGTCAAAGTTGTTTATGACACCGGAAAAAGATTTGGAGGATAAGAAAATCAGTGAGATATTGCCGGATTCCTTCTGGGACACGAATTTCTGGCTGTACTGGCAGACCATGTTTGCATTCCAGAGATGGTCATCTGCATTGGAAATGAAACGGTATTTGTGCAGATACTGCCATCATATTGATGGACTTCCGGATTTTTCCGCACTCCGCTTTACGAAATACAATCAATACGAGAGCATGATTCTTCCGCTTGTAAAATATCTCGAAAGCCATGGCGTGTCAGTCGAGTATGGCATGGATGTCAAAAATGTTGTCATCAAAGATGAAAATGGTAAAAAAACTGCCACACAGATTGTATATGAGAAGGATGGAAAACTGGGTACAATTGATTTGATCGAGGATGATCTGGTCTTTATAACAAATGGATGCTGTACAGATACTTCCTGCTATGGAGATCAGAATACAGCGCCGGATTTGAGCCGGATTAAAAATGGTGCAGGCGAATCTTGGGATTTGTGGAAGAATATTGCTGCACAGGCAAAGAATGGTGAGTATGGTAATCCGGATAAATTCTGCGACGATTTTGAAGCAACAAACTGGATGAGCGCAACTGTAGAAACCTCGGATGAAGAGATTATCCAGAAGATTATCAGCATTTGCAAGCGGGATCCGAGAGAAGGAAAGGTAACAACCGGAGGAATTGTGACAGTGAAGGATAGTACCGATAACTGGTATCTTTCGTGGACAATCAATCGCCAGCCGCAGTTTAAAGCGCAGGATAAAAATACGGTTTTGATCTGGGTATATGCACTTACAACGAATAAAGAAGGAAATTATGTAAAGAAGGCAATGCGGGATTGTACAGGTGAAGAAGTTTGCCGGGAGTGGCTGTATCACATTGGCGTGCCGACAGATCAGATTGACGATTGGGCAAAAAATCGCTGCAATACAACAACCTGCTTCATGCCATACATCAATGCGTTCTTCCAGCCAAGAAAAGAAAGCGATCGTCCGCTTGTTGTTCCGGAAGGCGCTGTTAATTTTGCATTCCTGGGACAGTTTGCAGAGACACCGAGAGATACTATTTTCACAACAGAATACTCCATCCGTACGGGTATGGAAGCAGTTTACACACTTATGAACGTAGATCGTGGTGTTCCGGAAGTGTGGGGTTCTAAGTACGATGTGCGGGAATTGCTGCGGGCCGCATATTATGCAGTTGATAAAAAGCCGATTGATGAACTTCCGCTTTCTCTCAAAGAAAAGATTGTCTTAAAGAAAGTAATAAAAGCTGTGGAAGGAACCGACCTGGAGATTTTGCTAAAGGAAAGTGGATTACTCCGGTAGGAGAGATTATTCACTGATATGGATTTAAGCAAAATGTCTCAGATGACAATATAGTAAGAGCAAGGAAAGAGGAAGCATGTGTGATGTTTCCTCTTTTGTGCAATATGCCATTGATTCTGATTATTGATTGAAGATTATAGTTGTTATGGTACAATATATTCGTAAATTCCTATTTAACATTGAAAGAGGGGTGCAATAAGTAATGAATCAGGTAGAGGTTTTGGATAATGGCATAGTATTTAATGGCAATTTGCTGACATTTCCACTTTCCTATGAAGATATACGTGCATTATTTGGAGAGGCCAGGATAAATGTTCAAAGTGATAATCATTGTGAATATTTCTATGATGAGCTGGGAATATCATTTGAGGGTGCAACTGCATATCTTCGGAACTTGAAAAAACAGAAGGCCTATATAGATGATGCCCATAATATCACATCTATGACGCTGTATGTTACAGGGGAAAACGTATTCGCAGAATCAAAGACAGAAAAATGTTATATTGGTGGACTAAAAGTCTTAAATCAAAATATGTCACGCGACAGATTATATCCATATATTCTAGGCTACGGCTATAATTCAGAAATTAAGGATGAGCAGGGGAATATGGTTCGGCAGATTCATATGGATATTGTTCTGAAAGTAGAAGATGAACGAAAGAGAAAAGATATTCCAGTCTATGATGGAGATCAAATTCTATTAGATGTATATATCGGATTCAGACCGGAACGTCCAAAGAGTGATGAGAACTATAATATCATGGTTTCGGATGAACCTTGTCTGATATTCGATACATTTAATTTTAAGCTCGCCGTAATACAGGAACTCATGTACAATCAGGAAGTCTTGAAGCCATATTTTGATATATACGATTATATGATTTTCAAAAAAGCACACTGGAATCTTGAAACAGATAAAAATGTACGCGCCGCGGTAAGCTTCTTTAAGGAATTACCGATTCCGGCAAGTCTTGCAGGGCTGGTCAAAGAAATTAATATGGATGGTTCCGACGAAATCTATATGCAGATTGCACCAGAGTGGGACGGAAGAGACGAAAGATTTGATTTCAGAAAAGTAACAAAATCGGAGATGGAGCAGTTCCCAAATCTGAAGAAAATGCTCATTTTCGGAAATGAACGTGATGCAGAAAGTCTTAGAAAAGTATGTGATCCATTGGGGATTGCAGTGGAACCTATGGCGTGTACGTCTGTTTAGATTAGAAGAGATATATTTATATATTCTTGGCTTTTATTTATATTACTTGGATTAAAAGGTTAACCAATCCCCTTCCCAATCCGATAACATACATATAAAAGCTCAAAAGGAATTGAGTTCAAAAAACTTCAAGGATGAAGTAATAAGGTTTTCAGAGGTATAGAGGATCACTATACCTATTTCTGTGTTATTTCTTTACCCTTGTAGTGGGTTTATTTCCTATGTAAAAATGCGTGATATATAGTTGGGATTAAAAAATCGGAGCATGTATCATGGAAGCACAGGTGAAACAGTATAAATCGGGGGTGAGATGATGTATACAGGAACGATTCAAAGTCAGGTCAGTCTGCAAATGCTGGATCTGAAATGGCAGAAAAAGAAACAGGATATCAACAGTAAGAAGGATACAGAGGGTATGACGCAGGATGAGATCTTGCTAGACAGTTTCGAACGACAGGCGCAGACGGAGCGGGAGCGTTCTGCGACCAGTGAGCTGTATACGAAGTTGAAGACCGGCGGAACACTGACGGAAGAGGAAATCGCATATCTGAAAGAACATGATCCGGAAGCACTTGCAGAATATGAGAAAGCGCAGACGGAGAAGAAAGCGTATGAAAATGCACTGAAAAATTGCCGGACAAAGGAAGATGTACAGCGACTCAAATTGAACCGTATGGGAAGCTTTGCGGCACAGGCAAAGGGAATCGCAAGCAATCCGTATATTCCAAAGGACAAGAAGGTGGTGCTTATGCAGCGGCTGAATAATGAGGTGTGCATGATTCGTGATGCACATCAGGCATTTGAGAAAAGCCGGGCGTATGAAGAGCTTCCGGAGGAGCAGGAGCTGCGCAGGGAGGCCGCAGAGGAATCTGCGGAGAAAATGGAGCATCAAAAGGATACAGAGCAGGCAGAAATGACAGAAGATTCAAAAGTCGACAATAAAAATAAGGCAGATGCAGAGGATGAGGAAGTGGATGAACCGCAATCTGATGTAAAATCGGAAATGTCTGATGTATACGAAACGGTAGAAATTGCAAATGTAGAATCACATGCAAAAATAAAACCGCCGGAATCGCCGAAGACCGCCTTTGATGCAAGCATGGCACGCAGGCAGCCGGAAGCTGCACAGACATTCACAGAGATAACAGAGGAAATCGAACGATTTCTGCGACGCAATCACAGTGGCAGAGGAAGCTTTACAGCACAGGTATGAGGAGGAACCGATATGAACGAAGTTCATATTTAGGATCGGTTCCGACGACCAGCCGCCGAACGGATGTGAGGGGGCATTACATATTACATGAAGGGAGAGAAACAAATGGCAAATTTATATGGAGTATCTGCATATCAGCAGACGAACAGCACGTGGAACAACACCCGAACGAATAACACGAAGACAGACCGGAAGAATGCGGAGAAAACAGATGTACAGAAAACAGAGACAGACAGCGTGAAGACAACGACCTTCAACCCAGCCGATACGACAGGTTCGCTCGTGCCGACAACGAAGAACGGATATGGTACGGTAATCGGAAATGTGGAGCTGTCTGACAAAGCGAAGGACTATTACAACAAACTGAAAGCCAAGTTTGGAAATATGGATTTTATACTTGTAAGCAAGGACATGAAATCACAGGTGCAGGCAAATGCGGCGGCATATGGAAATGCGAGCAAGCAGGTTGTTCTGATCGACGATGAGAAAATTGAGAAGATGGCAACGGATGAGTCTTTCCGGAGAAAATATGAAGGAATTATTGCGATGTCACAGGCGAAGCTGCAGGAGGCAAAAAACAGTCTGACAAGCAGCGGTGCCAGCGTAAATAACTTTGGTATGTCGGTTGACGCAAATGGAAAGGCAACCTTCTTTGCAACTGTGGAAAAGGCGGCGAAAAAAAAGGCGGAAAAGAAAGCAGCAGAGAAGAAGGCTGCACAGAAGAAAGCGGAAAAGGCGAAAGATCAGAAGCTTGCTGAGAAAAAAGCAGCAGAAAAGAAGGCCGATGAGAAGCGCGCGGAAGAATCCAAAAATGAGGAAACAACGATTGCAGATGAGAAGGAATACGTGCAGATCACAGCCGGTTCAATGGAAGAGCTGATCAACAAAGTTTCTTCTTATGCATATGATAACTCCGAGCGAAATGTACTCACAGAAAGCGAAAAGAACGTTGGACAGAAATTCGATTTCCGTGGATAGCGTATCAAAGCGGAGGTGACCGGTATGAAGATTGAAGATGCGAGAGTACGGTACAACGTACAGATCAAAACCTACTACTCGAAGCAGAAGGAATTGTATGCGCAGAAACAGAAACTCGAAGAGAAGATAAAGACGACCGAGAATGGCGCGGAAGTTTACAAGGATGAGTCGGCGATTCTTGAGCTGCAATACAGTGCGGTTGATGAGAAGAGACAGGAATATCAGGATTACATGGACAAACTGATGGAACAGTGGCGCATGATCTCAGACAAGATAGCAAGCAAACAGCAGTCGGACACTATGGCAGATCAGGCGAAAGAGATGAACAAAATCATGCTTGTTGCAAGGCGCATTATGCATGGGGACAAGGTTCCGGCGAAAGATGAGAAGAAGCTGATGGAATTTGATCCGAAGCTTTATATGATGGCAAAAAATGCTGCAGCTATGTTAGAAATTCAGAAACGCAAAGAACACAAATCACTGTGGGAGGATGAAGAAGAAAAGGAGCAGGTAAGCGCAACCGAAGAAGCAAATAATACGGAAGCATTTGCAGATGGACCAGAGGTTGTGGATGTAGAAACTACAATCAGCAAAGCCACAGGGGAGCTTGATGCATCCGGAGAATAAGAGATACATTTATGATGTCAGTGTAAGTAGTTACAGATATAGATGCAGAAAGGGCTTCCCCAAAAGTGGGAAGTCTTTTTTGTTGACAAGATCATATGACTATCGTAGTGTACATAAAAAGAAGCGTCCCCAAGGAGGAGTACAATGGGAAAACGATGGAGCAAATTGCAGAGCAGACTTTATAATCTGATGGATGAAAAAGCGGAATTTCAGATCCATTGCGCTTTGTATGAGATGAATTCAAATGATGGGTATCATGGGAATAAATTGCCGCGGTATTTTATAACGATAGGCAAGGATATGGTGTTCGATTATCCGAAACAGTTTGATGCGACGTTAAAATATGGGTGGAATTCATATCCGTGGGATTGCGTTAATCGGGGATGTTGTTTGATTTGACAAACTAATACTACGGCTGTAATATATAAATATTACAAATGTAGTATTAGGAGGAAAACAGATGAAAAAACAACACTTGATAGCTATGGTGATAAGTATGATATTCCTTTTGACAGGGTGTTTGCACAACAACGGAAAGGGAAATATCAGAATTGAAAGCGAAGAGGAGCAGACTGGTATTTTAGATGAAGGGACTCTGGATCAGTGCTTGCGTGTCTATCAATCCATTTATGATGATGCTGGCAATGATATAACGGATGTTCAAAAACAAACACAGATTGTGCAGGGGATTGGCTCACTTGGATATGTTGCTATTGATGTGGAAAATAAAGTCGATATGGCATGTGCAGAACAATTGCAGGCGTTTATTCAGAGTAAAAAACAGACAAAGGATGCAGACTGTATTATATTTCGTATTGCAGTGGATCAGAAGTTTTGGGTATATCGTCTTTTGTCACGTGGGGAAAAAGTGACTATTGAGCAACAGTGTATACAATATCATAATCAGCAAATGGAGATTTCAGATTTGCAGGAGTATGATGCAACGGAGTTTTGTTATACGCAGGAGGGATATTTATTTATAGAAGGGTATTGGGTTTCGAATCAGATGTCGGCGTTGCTTGCGGCACCGGAAGAGGAACATATTGCGTTTCGTGTGGAAGCATTAGATGCGGCGTATAAGGCAATGAATGAAGCTTATATAGAACCTATTTCGTATAGTTTGAATAATGTATTTCTTGTAGATTGGGACGCTGAACATTGGGGACAGCTGGATTTCTATGATATCTTTGTCAAATTTTATCAGGAATGTTATCAGAAAGAATGTCCATACAAAAGGAGCGAGGATTTGTCGGTTGGAATGGAATATCAGATTCCACAGGATGAATTCGAAAATGTAATAAGGAAACATTTTCCGATTGAGGTTGAAACATTGCGCAAACTGCTTCGGTATAATTCGGACACACAAACATATCTTTTTCGACCACGGAGTATGGATGAGATAGATTATGCGGAAATTCCGTATTCCGAGGTTGTCGGTTGTGTGCAAAATGCAGATGGTTCAATGACACTTACAGTAAATGCGGTTTTTCCTTTGAAAAATACTTCCCGGTTATTTGCACATATGGTAACAGTAAAAAATGAAAATGGTACAATTCATTATTTGCAAAATCGCATAATAAATAATTCCGAGGGAGAACATTGGTGGCATAGTGATCGCTATACGGATGAGGAATGGCAGGAACGGTATGGGATTTCGGATGAAAACAATATATTTCCAAAGCCGGAAACAGAATTGCTGACGAATGAGGAAAAAGAGCAGATAGATGCATCAATCATGGAGCATGCAGAAAGCATCTGGGATGTGTATGAACACGTAGAACTTGAAGATGGATTATTTTATACATCGAATATAAAGAATTTTACGGACGAACAGAGAAGTGAGGTGGTAAGCAGACTGGCAAACTCTGGAGTCGTGGCGGTAACTGATGGCGAAGATATGAGAAATGGTGATTTGCTGGTCGCATTTTATGAGTCGGTTCAGGAGGGCGTAGATGCAGATGTAACTGTATATAGTGTGTTGGAGGATGGGCTGCTGACAGGAATTACATTTGTACATCGTAATGGGCAATTACAAACGTATTATGTTGGTATTCGACCAGATGAAAACAAGAGACCGTCGATGATCGGAAGAAATGCATATGATGTCAAATTTATCAATTATACAGAGAAGGGATATTTTATCTATGCTTACAAATATATTCCCGTACATGCGAGTCTGTGTAATTATTGGCGTGTAAAACCACTTTCCGATACGTGTAAGGCATTGACGGAGAAATATGTATCCGGTTTGGATTATCAAAAATACAATTTGCTTTTGATAGATTGGAACACAGAGACGGCAAGTGATATTCTGATGGATGGAATTTTTGAGGATTTATATCATATTGCATATGGCGAGCCATATAGAGAATCTACAGATTGCATTCCGGGCGACCTGTTTGAACGGATTATGACAACATATCTTCCGGTTACCATAGAACAGCTCCGAAATGCATATACCTATGATGCGGAAAAAGATGTGTATTATCAGGATATTGTGTACAATTATCCATATTCACCTTTTGGAGAAGTGGTTGATTATCAATATAATGCAGATGGAACTTTAAGCCTGTATGTAGATGGTGTCTGGCCAGATAAAAATTCTGATTGTGCATTTGTGAATAAACTGGTTGTACAGACTTTTTCGGATGGAACATTTCGAATCTTATCCAATCACGTAGAGGAAAAGGAGCTGGAGCTTCCTACGATTCGTCCCAGAGATGAAGCATCGATAGAATCGCCAATGTGAGTGTAGATGCGGTTTTACCGTTCGCGTAGTCAGAAGCCTGTATATTGGTTGCAAAGATGTAAGTGTTTGTATCCGAAATCACATATCCGATAAACCATCCGTTCGTATCTTTCTCATCTATCCGTCCGGTTCCGGTTTTTCCATATAGTTTTCCATGTGTAGATGAGGTTATGTAAAGGGAGTTCTTGACGGCATTCATCTGGTCGGTGGAAAAAGGAAGTTCGTTTTTATATAGTCTGGTCAGCAGGAGCACCTGCTCGACTGGAGAAATCTTCAGAGAAGTTTCCATTCCAAATATACTGGATGTATCTTTGGGTGACTGGTTTCCATATTGTAACAGGCGCAGATAATTGTTTTGCATTTCTGTACTGAGACTGGACAGGATTGTGTCGAAGTACCAGTTGACAGAATATTTCATTGCGGAGGAGAGTGTTTGATCCGCTTCCCAGTTGGAAAAAGGATATGACTCATGATTCCACTCTAATTTGGAATTATCAATCGTGATGATTTGCTGATCAAGACCGAACAGGGCACAGTACGGTTTATAGGTGGAATTTGGAGCAATACGTGTGACTGCCTGATCCAGATTGTATATGCTCCATGTGTCTTCGGCAATATCATACAAAACAAAACTTCCAGAGTACGACTGATACTGATTAGATAAATCAAGTGAAGTTATGGAGACCGATTTTGTATCCCACTGGTAATGGAGTGAGTCAGAAGCACGAACGGACAGCCAGGGAGTACCACACAGGATTACAAGAAGTGACAGCAGAAAGGATAAAATGCTGCGCAGTTTCTTCTGAATAGTCAGAGGCTGGTGCTGTTTGATGTTCAAAATCCGACGCTTCATCTGCTTGGCATTTTCACTCAAATTATTTAGCAGGGAAAGGGGCGTGTTAGTTTGCTTATCAACAAAATGGAGCAGGGTTACGCCATATGAAATCTGTTCGTTCGCACCAAGTGACCGTAAGACGGAGGTGTCACAAGCAAGTTCACGCTCCGTATAAAATTCCTTTGTGATAAGCCAAATGAGTGGATGAAACCAATATAAGATTCGTATGATATTCATACAGTAATTGAAAATGGCATCTTTATAATAACAGTGCATAAGCTCGTGCAATAATATATATCGGATTTCTTGTTCTTCAAAGTTGGAGATGCAGTGTAATGGCAGAAAGATGGCAGGACGTAGAATTCCTGTGGAGACAGGTGTGTCGATTATGGATGAAGAATACAGTGGGATGGATTTGCGAAGCTGTAATTCGGAAAGACATGTCATATAGATGGCGTGTATGCGTTTGTCCTGCATGAGGTTTGCTGTGCGGCGCATATGGTGCAGTAATACAAGGGAACGCACAAAAGAAAATAGCATAACGAACATGCCGATTCCCCAGATCACACAAAAAATGGTAGAAATATAGGCTGGAAACCGTGTACGCATGGAGATTGCGTAATCATAGATTTGATTTGTGGATGAGGATGTATATTCCGAAGTATTTGTGGTATGGACTGTGTGGCTAAAATGTGCAAGGGGGTGGAACAGATCCTGCATTTTCGTTGATAATGTAGAAAATGAAACTGGCAGAAACGGAACAAGCAGTGAAATCGTAAATGGAATCCAAAGATTAAACTGCATGCGGGGAGTGAGACAATGTTTAAATATTCTTTTCATACATAAAAGTATAAGAACGAAAAGACCGATTGTTATATTGCATAATACGAAGTGAATAAAAAAATTATCCATAGAGATTACTCCTTGTTTTCTTGTTCCAGTAGTGATTTCAGTTCATCGATTTCTGCTTTTGATAAATTTCGATGATCCAAAAAGGTTGAGACCATAGAGGAAAGATTCCCGTTGAAAAATTTGTCCAAGAAAGACTTGCTTTGCTGACTGACATAGTCCTCTTTCTTTAACAGTGGCGTATAGACAAAGACACGTCCCTGCTTCTCATAGGTAATAATATTTTTTGTTGCCAGCCGTTTAATTAAGGTCTGGATTGTACGTGGATTCCAGTTAGTTGTCTGCAATAGCTGTTCTGTAATCTCATTTGTGCTAATTGGATAATTATGCCATATTATTTGCATAACTTCGTATTCTGCTTCTGTAATCTGTGGCATTTTTTTCATGATAAAACTCCTAAATCCTACAAGTGTAATAATATCATTATTATAATGAAGAGGGGAAGTCTTGTCAATTTTTCTTTTATTTTATATACTTGAATGATCGGGAATGTAGCTTCTGTCACAAGGAGGAAAAGCAATGATTGAAATACACGAAGCGAAAGAGGCAGATGCAGCCGGGCTGCTTGCCATCTATGCACCATATGTGGAACATACTGCAATCACATTTGAATATGAAGTACCGACGCTGGAGGAATTTACCGATCGGATCCGGCAGACGAAAACAAAGTATCCATATCTTGTTGCCAAGCAGGATGGAAAGGTGCTTGGGTATGCGTATGCCGGACAGTTTCATGCTAGAGAAGCGTATGCGTGGGCAGTTGAGACGTCCATCTATGTAGATGAAAGCTACAAGCATACGGGAATCGGTGGGAAGTTGCATGCGGCACTGGAAAAAGCGTTGAAAGAACAGGGATTTTTGAATATGAACGCCTGTATCGCCTATGCGCCGAAGGAGGACGAATACCTGACGAACAATAGCGTGGAATTCCATGCGCATCTTGGCTATCGCATGGTCGGACAGTTCTATCAGTGCGGGTATAAGTTTGGACGCTGGTATGATATGGTCTGGATGGAGAAGCTGATCGGAGAGCATGGAGCGAATCCGAAAAGACCATTTTAATAAAATGTGAATTGACATAGCCGTACGGCTTATATTATACTAATAACAGTAAAATTAAGTCGAACGGCTTATTTTTATAAAAGAATTTTAAAATTATGCCGTACGGCAAAGAGGAATGATAAATATGAAGATAAGAAGTGTAGAAGAATTAGGCGAAGCGATTCGTACGCGAAGAAAAGAACTGCATTATACACAGGCGTTTCTTGCAGAATTTACGGGGTTCAGTGTCAGCTTTATTTCAGATGTTGAACGTGGGAAAGCGACGGCGGAGATAGGAAAGACATTACAGCTTCTGATGATATTGGGATTGGATCTGTCGGTGGAAAGGAGAGCATGAGTTGCGGAAATTAGAGGTATACATAGAAGAAGATGGGGATTTTGTGCTGGCTGGACAGATACAGGGTGAAACTTGGGAAGATGCAAGATTTATATATGAGAAGTCTTATCTGGAAAATCAAAGTCATCAACCGGTTTCAATTAGTTTGCCCTTTCAGGAAGATGCTTTTTCGCCCTTTGAGACACGATGCTATTTTGAAGGGTTACTGCCAGAAGGATATACGAGAAGGTGTGTGGCAGGATGGATGCATGTTGCAGAGGAAGATTATTTGTCTGTGCTTGCGGGACTTGGAAATGAGTGTCTGGGTGCTGTTCGGATTTGTGAGCCGGGTGCAGGTGGATGTAGTCCGTCGTATAAAAAAATATCAAGGGAAGAATTGCTGGAATTTGCCAAAGAAGGGGCTTCAAAATCAGCCCAGTTTCTGGCAAAGGCACATTTATCATTGACTGGTGCGTCCGGAAAAACAGGTTTATATTATGATAACAAAGATGGATGGTATATGCCGTTTGGGACGGCACCAAGTACACATATTGTAAAGCAAAGCCATGTTCGGCTGAGCGGAATCGTTGCAAATGAACAACTATGTCTGCGTACAGCAAAGATATTGGGAATAGATGTACCGGAAAGTTTCATTATATCAGTTGGAACAGGAGAGCATATATTGTTTGCGACAAAACGTTTTGACCGGCTGATGCAGGAAGATAGCCGGGTGATAGATGGTAAAAAAGTTCCGTTCCGGTTGCAACAGGAAGATTTTGCACAGGCACTCGGTGTTCCGGCTTCTCAGAAATATGAGAAGATAGGGGACTCGTATTTAAAGCGTGTGTTTACATTATTAAGGCAGTATTCAGACAATCCGGTGGAAGATCAATTGAAATTATGGGATATATGTATCTTTAATTATTTAATTGGGAACACGGACAATCATATTAAGAATATTGGATTACTGTATGGTAAGGATCGAAGGACAATCCGGCTTGCTCCGGCATATGACATTGTCTCAACGATGATTTACGAAGAGAGTACAGAACAAATGGCAATGGCAATTGATGGAGAACTGGATATTCGCAAGATTACAAAAGAATCATTTCGCGCAGAGGCAAGGCATATTGGACTCGGAGAGAGAATCGCAATGCGGAGGTTTGAACAAATGCAGAACTCTTTTGAACGTGCACTTGCACAGGCGAAGGAAGAAATACAGGATGCGGGATATCCGGGCGTTGAGGAAATCTATGAGAAGATTTTGAGGAAAAACCAACCAAATCACCACTTAAATCGTCAATAAGATGAAGGGCTATACAAAACTTATAGGCGAGAAAGGAAACATACATATGGAAAATATTCCGGATCAGGAAGAAGTCGAATATCCAATCAAAGAAGATCTCTGGAACACGGAGAGCAATATTGTACGCTACACAGTGAAAAATAATCTACATAAGCAGATTTTTTATGAGTTCCGTTTCTTAAGCGCAAATGGAGAATGGATGGATGATGACCGGGAGACGGAGACGACATGGTATCTGGATGCTGACGATGAAATGACGATATGCATGAACAATCCCGATCGCCTTATTGGGAGCACGGAAAGCTATGGGGAATATATCAATGATAATGTGTATGGCGTCGCCCATAATAATTCAATAAAAGAGATTTTAGATCCAACCATGAAGCAGTACGACGCGCAGATTGTGATGAGAGATATAAATGATTAGAAAGGCGGTTCCAGCAACGCCTGACGGTAAGAAAAATTGCGTATTATTTCAATTCAAAAGTCTATTAAAGAACAAAAAAATGAGTTTAATACAATGCCAAGATGAAATGCATCAACTTAACCTTGAATTTGTTTGACATACATTTGATGATTATGGTAAAGTTTACCATAAGAAACTAGAGTTTGTTGTATGCGGGAGAGGTACAATCTATGGAGAAACGAATTCGGGCGTTAAAAGCGATTATATTAGTGGTTGTGATGATTGTAGAATTGTTTGGCGTGGATGCCGTGCGTGTAGTTGCAGAAACAATTAATGTTACGGGGGATACGACGATTTCAACGGAAGACAATCGTGACTATGCTGTGACTGATTGCACGCTGACTGTTTCATCTACCGGAAATATCACCGGAACGGTGTATGGATCTGGTGGAAAAATTGTCAATCAGGGATCCATCAGTAAAATTGAAAGAAACATAGAAGTTGATAATCAGGCGGGAGCCAGCATTCAGGATCTTCAAAGTTCAGTCGGCATTACGAATGCCGGACATATTACATCCGCGACATATAGTTCGACATACACTTTGACAAATAGTGGAACGATAGATACCCTGAATGTTCAAAATCCTGGATATTCTGGCAGCACTGCGACAGTCAACATGAATGCAGGAACGATTTCTTCTTTGAATGTAACAAATTATTCGGGGATGAATCCGGTCATTAACTATGCAGGAGGAACGATTACATCCCTGTTTGCCGAAGGAACGAATGGTGCAGATCTTGTCGTATCCGGAAGCCATGAGATAAGTCAGCTAAAGGGCACCGTAAATGTATCGGGCAGCGGTATGCTTACGGTATCAGGGGCATTACAGCTGGAAAAAGGCTATACAGGAGAAAAACTGGGGGTTACAAAGGATACAGCTTTAACTGTAAAGGATGGTTATACTGTACAGGTAAATTATAAGGATCATGTGTACAGTATTTCGTCTGCAACAGAACAGAAAATAAACGGGAATATACATGCGATATTCCGTAGAAATGCATTTATAGAAAGCGCCGGCCCATGCAGGCTGCCGGCATCTCCGTTTACCCGTGTGGAGGCGGATGATAAAGCCTGTGCAAAGATATTTCTGTTCAGAGCAATCGATGTAATGCTCCATTTGGCAATCCAGGAAGCCAGATAGCCGATGCCCCAGCAGACAGAACGCGACAGAATGATTTTAAAACCGGTTTTTGCATCGCATAACCGGTTATTTTTCTGCATCAGGACAAGTAACAATGCAAGCGGAAAAAGGAGTGTAATTGTCTCGGTTGACAAGAAATCAAAATATGCGGTGATATTCCCGACAAGCAGGAAGAACAGCCCGGATACCTCCTGTTTCTTTTGGTAAGAGAATATCGTAAGGATGCTTGCAATAAACATGATCAGAAAGCACCAGATGTATTCGAGACTCATAGGTATAAACCAGAACGATACCGACAAAAGCGCAACGGACATAGCCAGGGCACAGAATATGTGTCCGGATTTCGTCAGCTGCGTAAATAAAACAACAAATAGTATTGCCAGTGTAATGGCAAAAAAGATATAGATCTGCCGGATGTTTAATATCGTTAGCAATGGACGTATGAAAATAGTTGAACCATGCCAATACCGGAAATAATCGTAGGTAGGTGTTACGTTGGAGGTTACTGCTGTATAGAGATTCTCATTTTCATTATGCGTTTCTGTATAATAATAAGAAGCGGTAAGCGGCGAGGTAACCGGATGAGCCGAATCAAAGTGATATAGGATATTCAGAAGGATCGCATCCGCATAGTGGTCGATGTTAGAGGCAGGATCCTGTTTTACTACACGGTAAAAGACCGGCTTTTCCAGTAGATATTCCGCCGACTCCTGCGTGTGCTTCCGGATGGCAGAACGCGGAATCAGGGAAACAGCGGAAAGTAAAAAAACTTCCAGAAACGTGAGAACAAGAAAAGAAACGATTCCGATGAGAATCGTTTGGCTTCGTTTCCTGTTTGAATTCAAACTGCTGTTTTGCTTGAAAGAATGTTTCATATCGCCTCTCCGTGAACTTTGATCAGTATGTGTCAAACGGTTGTGATAGGTGCCGGTTAACGGTTGGGAAGATGTGTGGCAGGAAGCGCCTTGTTCAGGTCATCCACCGGCGTCAGAAGACAGGCACAAAACCCTTCGAGTGGCTGAAAACAGCGCACAAAAATCTCTTTGTTTATTTCCGGGCTATAATCGCGGATGTAACGGCTGCTGCCATTGACTGCGACATCGGTATATGCAACCAGCCATTTTTTGTCAGCATTTGGAAATACTGAGAAGAAAGAATGATTCATCATTTCTTCGATAGTTTTTCCTTCGATAACTGCCATCTCGTTGTTACAATAACGGAATACAAAATCAATCCCATGCCCGTCATTGTTAAATATAAGTTCAATAACACAGAAGGCAATCGGCATATTGTCCAGAATCGAAAAACGGTTTCGGATATCGACCACTGTCTCGATGCTGTCCGCAATGCTTTGGTGTAAGGTCGCATTCAGTTTTTTGTGGGCAGCGGCCGTGCGTTTCCTTCCCTGAAATTCGGCACCATCGAGCATATGATAGATGCCATCCGCAATATAATTAATCTGATTTTTGGCAACGACAATCCCTTTGTTTACACAGATAAAATCATGCAGTTCCAATGATTCAAAAAAGTCTTTGATTGTTATATAAGTAAGGAATGTCTGATTATCCATCGTGTGAATACACGTTTTACCATCAACACGTGTCAGATATTTGATATCTTCAATCTGAATATGGTTTTTCTTGAAATATTTTAATATTTTGCTGTCCATTGCAAAACTCCTCAAATTACTTTAATATCTATGATGTGAGTTTAGCAAAGAAAAATGTAGAAGTCAACGAAAGACCCATAAAACGATGGATTTCAAGAAATTTTGAAAAAACCCAACCGAAGGTGCGCATATAACGTCTATATAGTATAATAAGGAAGAAAGGAATAAACATATGGAACAAATTCAGAAATTGATAACCCGTGTTATAAACGGAGACACGCAGGCGTTTGAGGAGATTTATCAGGCAACATACCGGCAGGTGTATTATACGGCGTTCAGCTTTTTGAAGAACGAACAAAATACGCTGGATGTGATGCAGGATACATACATCACGGCACTCACGCATCTGCAACAGCTTGAAAACCCGGAGCGGATTGTGGCATGGTTAAACCAGATTGCCGTGAACAAATGCAAGGATTTTCTGATGAAGAAGATCCCGGAGCCGATAGAAGAAAACAGCATCGATACAGAATTGCTGGAGGAAAATGACAATTTCCTGCCGGAAAGCTATGTGCTGAATGCCGAAAAACGAAAGATCATTTTGACGATTATGCAGGAAGAACTGTCAGCAGTGCAGTACCAGACGATTATTTTATATTATTTTGACGGGATGAGCGTACCGGAGATTGCAGCATGCATGGAATGCCCGGAGGGGACAGTCAAATACCGGCTGTCAACTGCGCGGGGGAAAATCCGGAACGGTGTGCAGGATTATGAGGATACAAGCGGAATCAAGCTGTATTCCTCCGGCAGTGTTGCACTGCTTACTGCGATTTTTATAGCAGAGTCACAATCTTTGAATATTCCGAATGTAATAAGCAATATTTTTGCGGGAGCAGCGGGTATTGCCGGAACTGCAGCAGGAGTGGCAGGAACCGTAGCGGCGTCCGGTTCAGGAATGGCGGGTGCAGCCGGTTCTGCAGCTGCATCAAGTGTAAGCATGGCAGCCACGAAGGCAGCGGGTGTAGCAGGAAAAGCAGGAATAAAAGGCCTCTTTCAGACGTTAAAGGCAAAGGTGATTGCAGGTGTGACAGCGGCTGCACTTGTTGCCGGAGGTGTGACAGCCGGTATCCTTACACACAACAAAAAACCGGATACAGGCAACCATTACCGTCCGGTAGAGATAACCGTCTGCGATGATGAGTATATAACATTGACAATCAAACGTGTATATGAACAGGGCTATGTTCCAAGCGAGGAAGAAATGCCGATGTATCAGTTGGATCCGGAAGCATGGACGGGGGAAGACTGTCTCATTTATTATACGGTGACAAATAAGACGGATAAACTGGTTTATTATGACCTGCAAATCCGGAGTGTAAACGATGAATGTATGGATTATGACTGGGAAGCAACAAACTGGTGGTACTTAGATCCGGGACGGGAAAATATGGAAATCTGTGCAAATAACTGCAATGGAATCATGCCATACAAGGCAGGCAGAGATCCGATGACCCGGGCAAAAATCGAGCTCGCGGTCTATACAGAAGGAGAACTGGCAGAGCCGGTCCTGCAGGATCATAGCGTGCAGGAGATTGATTTTACAGAGGATAAAGAGACGCAGGCGAAGGCTTATACACGGACACCGGCGGAAACGGATCAGGTACTTGTTGACAACGACGAATTGCGTATTACTTATATAGGAGCCGAAGTGCATAATGCACCGGAGAGAAGCTCATTTAATGCTTATCCAATCTTTTATGTGGAAAATAAGACTGATCATGATCTGCTTGTGACAATGAATGGGACATATGCACATTATACAGGACAATTTGCTTTGTTTGCGGGATGCAGCGGCTATATGACAAGAACGAATATAAATGATTGGGATATATCGGATTCGGATGATACAGGAGCGGAGTATCAGGAATTTGCGCAAATGTATCAGGACAAGGCATCATTTGATGTAACGTTTGAAGTATATGATTATACGGCAAGTGGCATTGATTATATTGCTGGTGATATGTATTCTGCAAAGACAGGGCATACAGCTAATCTGCAGGATGCCTTGGCAGCTTCAAAAAAAGAATATCCGGCGAGCTTTGTGCTTGTGGATTATTCAACGCAGCAATAAAGCTCCCGGAATAATGAAATAGGTGTAAAATGTCAATATGATGATTTAAAATTGAGACGATAAAACAAAATAAAACATTTTTTGAAGATTAAAGACAAAAATGAGAAAAATATGGACAAAAATCAAAAATAAGTGAACAGAAGAGTCAGCAGGAGAAAAAAACAGAAGGAAAATAAAAGAGAAGATGTAGAATTATCTCTTGCTATATTGTTGAAAAGTGTATAAAATACAAAATATCAAAATACTAAACCAAAAAGGATATATGGAAGATTATGAAGAAAGTTGTAAAATTCGGTGGTAGTTCATTGGCAAGTGCGGAACAGTTCAAGAAGGTTGGGGCGATCATTTCAGCTGATGAGAGTCGCGTCTATGTTGTTCCATCTGCACCGGGGAAGAGATTTCCGGAAGATACGAAGGTAACAGATATGCTTCTCCATGTGTATGAGACAGCAAAAGCAGGGGAAGATATTACGGAAGAGATGAAGGCAATCAAGGCAAGATATGATGAGATTATCACAGGGCTTGCGCTGAAAGATTTCTTGCTGGATAAGGATTTTGAAGAGATCACAAAGAAGCTGGTCGAGAATCCACAGGTTGATTATGCAGCGTCCAGAGGAGAATTTTTGAATGGTAAGATTATGGCTGCATATCTTGGTGTTGAATTTATTGATGCCGCAGAGGTGATTTTCTTCAATGCAGAAGGAAATCTCAACAGCTATAAGACAGAGAAGGTTCTTAGTGAGAGACTGTCGAAGGCACCACGTGCAGTTGTTCCCGGATTTTACGGACTTGGCAAAGATGGGAATGTCAAGACATTTTCCCGTGGCGGTTCGGATGTGACAGGATCTATCGTTGCACAGGCAAGTCAGGCAGATGTGTACGAGAACTGGACAGATGTGTCCGGTTTCCTTGTAGCTGACCCACGTATTGTTCCAGATCCAAAGCCAATCAAATATATTACTTACAGAGAGCTTCGTGAGCTTTCTTATATGGGAGCATCGGTTCTGCACGAAGATGCGATTTTCCCTGTCCGTAACTGTGGTATACCGATCAATATCCGGAATACAAATGTACCGGAAGATCCGGGTACATGGATTGTTGAGAGCACATGCCAGAAGCAGGATTATGTTGTGACAGGTATCGCAGGTAAGAAGGATTTCTGTACGATATTTATCTCCAAGGCAATGATGAATTCCGAGATAGGCTTTGGAAGAAAAGTACTTCAGGCTTTTGAAGAAAATGAGATTTCGTTTGAGCATATGCCATCCGGTATCGATACTATGACGATTGTTGTTCATGAGGATGAATTCATGCACAAGGAGCAGCGGGTGGTATCTGCAATCCATCGTCTGGCAAAGCCGGATTCAGTTGAGATTGAGTCAGGACTTGCGCTGATTGCAGTCGTTGGACGTGGTATGAAGTCCGCAAGTGGTACTGCTGGTAAGTTATTCAGTGCACTTGCAAAGGATGGAATCAATATCAAGATGATCGATCAGGGTTCTTCTGAGCTGAATATTATTATCGGTGTCAGAAACAAAGACTTTGAGCCGGCAATCAGGGCAATTTATGATACATTTATTGTAGATAAAAAGAAGAACTAATTCTAAAGATATCTGATTTTTAACGAGCAGGCTGGGAATGCCTGCTCGTTGTTGTATATAACTTGGGAGACAAAAGATATGACAGAGCTACAGCGAAGATTGTTTGAATTGCAGGATAAAAAGTATCAGGCGTTCCACTCAAAATTGATACCGAATATTGAACCGGCACATGTGATCGGAATCCGGACACCGGTGTTGCGGAACTTTGCGAAGGCGTTTGCGAAAGAGGATGGTGCGGAAGCATTTTTGCAGGAGCTGCCACATACCTACTATGAAGAAAATAATCTGCACATGATGCTGATCGGTGGCATCAGGGACTATGCGCAGTGTTTATATGAGGTAAAGCGCATGCTGCCATACGTTGACAACTGGGCGACATGTGATTTTCCGGTTCCGAAATGTTTTGCGAAACATAAGGAGGAACTGCTTCCGGAGATCCACACATTTCTTGCATCCGGGGAGACTTACACGATCCGCTATGGCATAGGACTTTTGATGCGGTTATACTTAGATGAGGATTTTAAGCCAGAATATCCGGTGATGGTTGCGTCGGTCACATCGGAGGAATATTATGTGAATATGATGATCGCGTGGTATTTTGCAACCGCACTTGCCAAGCAGTGGGAGATGTGTATCCCATATATCGAAGAGCGGAGATTATCACCGTGGGTGCACAGAAAGACGATTCAGAAGGCGGTGGAGAGCTACCGGATTACGGATGAGCAAAAGGTGTACTTGAAGACATTCCGGTAAGCGTGTACTATAATAAAAAGTATGGAGGCAGGGAAGATGCAGACAAGAGAAGAAGTCTTAGCGTTTGCGCTGTCCTTTCCGGACACATATCAGGACGCCCCGTTTCATGATGATAACTGGCAGTTGGTACGTGTGAAGGGCAGCAGGAAAGCGTTTATATGGACATATGAACGGAATGGATATATGAATCTGAATGTTAAGGTAGACCCGGAGTGGCGTGATTACTGGCGGGATGCCTTCGAGTCGGTTCTACCGGGGTGGCATCAGAACCGGGAGCATTGGAACACGATTATCTTAGATGGAAGTGTCCCGGACGATGCAGTGCGGGAAATGATTGCAGAGAGTTACCGGCTTGTTACCGATAGCCCGTCGAAGCGGATCTATGAGGCAGTGAAGAAGATTCCGCGTGGAAAGGTAGCAACATACGGACAGGTCGCAGAGCTTGCCGGGGATAAGAAGATGGCGCGTGCAGTCGGAAATGCACTGCACAGGAATCCGGATCCGGAGCATATCCCATGTTATCGCGTGGTAAATGCGAAGGGCGAGCTTGCCGGAGCGTTCGCGTTTGGCGGTGCGAATGTACAGGAGCAACTGCTTGCGGCAGATGGAATTATGGTCGTGGACGGACGCGTGGATCTTGAAACGTATGGAATGAAACTACCGGAGAATTAAAGAATGAAGAATAGGGGGTTGAGGGGGCAATACCAGGAAAGGAGTGGAACAGTTTGAAGAATAAGATAAAGAAGATAGCAGTGGCGCTGTTGGCATTTACCGTCGGGTGCGTAAGTCTGACCGGCTGTAATGTGCGGCAGGATACGATCCGGTTCGGTGCGGCAGGCGTTGGTGGCGGATATTATGCGTTTGCGACGGCATATACACAGCTTGCAAATGCAGAGGATGCGGAAATGAAATTCAATATAAAATCAACGGCCGGTTCGATGGCGAACCTGCGGCTGCTGTCCGAGGGATATGTAGATGTGGCAATTGCGCAGGCCGATCTTGCCACAGCCGCGTATTATGGAACGGATGAAAAAGGGGAATCCTATCAGGGATACCGCGTACTGGCAGGCCTTTATACCGAGGCGTGCCAGATTGTTGTACGCAAGGATTCCGGAATCAAAAGCTTAGATGATCTGCAGGGAAAGACGGTAAGTATCGGTGAAGCAGAGTCCGGAACTGAGCGGAACGCATTGCAGATTTTACAGGTGAGTGGACTTGCTTCTCCGATTACAAAGACGGTCAACCTGACGTATATTGAGGCAGCAGAGAAGCTCAAAAGCGGCGAGATTGACGCGATGTTTTACACAGGCGGTGTGCAGACCAACGTGATTGCGGAGCTTGCAGATAGCTGTGAGATTACGCTTGTTCCGGTCGATGCGAAGACCGTGGATAAGCTGAAGCTTGCATATTCATCGTATGAAACGTGTGAGATTCCGGCGAACACTTACAATGGACAGACAGAGCAGGTAGCAACGGTCGGTGTCAAGGCGCTGCTGCTTGCGAGTGAGAAGATGTCCGATGAGACAGCCGAAAAACTTACAAGGCAGCTTTTTGCGCATGCGACAGAGATTGAGTATGCAACCTCAATAAAGGAAATCGCGGATGTAAATGCGGCTGTGGATGGTGTGCAGATTCCGTTCCATCCGGGGGCAAAAGCATATTATGCATCACAGGGCATCACGGTGGATGCAAAAGAAAATTAACAGATAGGAGAACCATTTTACATGGAAATACAAATTGATATGTATCAGACATTGGCACTTTCGGTCGTGGTGCTGATGCTTGGACAATTCTTGAAACAGAAAATAAATTTCCTGGAAAAGTTCTGTATCCCATCTCCGGTGGTCGGTGGTTTGATTTTTTCGGTACTGACTTGTGTTTTATATAGCACAGGGGTGGTGGAATTTACATTTGATGATACGCTTCGGGAAGTCTGTATGGTATTCTTCTTTACATCGGTGGGATTCCAGGCGAATCTGAAGGTGCTAAAGAGTGGAGGAAAGGCACTTGCTATCTTCCTTGGATTAGTCATTGCCTTGATTTTTATGCAGAATTTACTGGCAGTCGGCGTGTCGCATCTGATCGGGCTTGACTCGCTGGTCGGACTTTGTACCGGCTCCATCCCTATGGTCGGCGGACATGGAACAGCAGGCGCATTCGGTCCGGTGCTTGAGGATTTTAATGTGCAGGGAGCAACGACAATCTGTACGGCAGCGGCAACCTTCGGCCTGGTGGCAGGAAGCCTGATTGGCGGACCGATCGGGAAACGTCTGATTGAGAAGAAGCATTTGCTCGATACAATCGTGACAGAGGATGACAGCCTGTTGATTGAGGAAGAAAAGAAGCATGAGAGACATTCGAATATGTATGCCGCAGCTGTGTTTCAGCTGATTCTGGCAGTCGGACTCGGTACGATCATCTCCGAACTCCTGACGAAGACGGGTCTTACATTTCCGATCTATATCGGAGCCATGATCGTCGCGGCGATCATTCGAAATGTCGGCGAGTATTCCGGAAAATTTGACATCTATATGGGTGAGATCAACAACCTTGGTGGTATCTGTCTGTCGCTTTTCCTTGGAATTGCGATGATCACATTGAAGCTGTGGCAGCTCGCGGAGCTTGCATTACCGCTTATGATCTTGCTCGGGGCACAGCTTCTGCTTATATTCCTGTACACATATTTTGTAGTATTCCGTGTGATGGGAAAGGATTACGACGCGGCAGTGCTTGCGGCCGGAACATGCGGATTCGGTATGGGTGCGACACCGAATGCTATGGCGAACATGCAGGTGCTTTGTGACCGCTATGCGCCATCGGTCAAGGCGTATCTGCTTGTACCGTTGATCGGAAGTTTGTTTGCAGACTTCATTAATAGTCTGGTGATTACGTTGTTCATCAATATTATATAGTGTAGTGAGACGAATATTTGGAATGAATCCTTATCTTGAAATGAAGATAAAGATTGGAGGAATCGCATGAAGGACAAGAAAGAGAAGAAGGAAAAATCAAAGTTCAATCTCGCATTTGATAATCTGGCAATCCCGGAAGTGCATATTGGAGGAACTGCACATGGTCAAGGAAATGTGGAACATAAGCATCCGGATGCGGACGGAGAGATGGAGGAAGAGGTTGTAACATTTGCGGATGTTGCAATTCCGGAGGTCCATATCACAAGATATAAAGAGCTTTCTGATATGATTCACAGTCTGCGTAAGAAGCTCCACGAGAATCCGGAGCCTTCCATGCAGGAAGAAAAGACCCGGCATATATTGCAGGAATTTATAAAGCGGCATACAACGTTTGAGGTTGTAGATAAAGGCGTGTGGTTTTATGCCGTGAAGAAAGCGGAGAAAGAAAGCGGGAAAGCACCGATTGCGTTCCGGGCGGATATGGATGCGGTATGTGGAAAGGATGGAAAAACGGGACATTACTGCGGACATGATGGGCATAGCAGTATTTTGTGTGGCGTAGCGTTGTATCTTTCAAAGCGGGAAGAATTGCCAGATCGTGATGTGTATCTGATCTTCCAGCCGGGCGAGGAGATTGGCGCGGGCGCGAAGATCTGCAAGGAATTACTTGCGGAAAAGCAGATTGGAGAGATCTATGGTTTGCACAATATTCCCGGCTATCCGAAGAATCAGGTATTGCTTCGCAAGGGAACATTTGCGTGTGCATCGACCGGACTTTCGATTTGCATGACCGGAACACCAAGCCATGCGGCATACCCGGAAGCTGGCAGGAATCCGGCTATTCCGATGGCGAAGCTTCTGCTTGAGATCGAGCGGATCACGAAGGAGATGCAAGTGCGGGGTAATTTCGTTCGTATGACTGTGATCGGGGCGGATGTTGGCAGTGCAAATTATGGCGTATCAGCATTTGAAGGTACGTTGCGGCTTACGGTGCGCGCAGAAAAGGAAGATGCATTTAACACATATGTGAATGAGATTAAAGCTCTGGCTGCGACACTTGCAGAAGAAAATCAGCTTACTATAGCCATAGAGGAAATCGAGCGGTTTCCTGCAACGGAGAATCACGATGCAAATGTAGATAAGCTTTTTGCGTGTGCAGAAAAATTACAATTCCCTGTGACAGAGCTTGCACAGCCGATGCGATGGTCGGAAGATTTTGGATATTATCTGCAGGAAGTACCGGGGGCATTCTTCGGTGTGGGCGATGGCGAAGATCATGCACAGCTTCATACAGCGGAGTATGAATTCCCGGATGAGATTATGAAGACCGCGGTTGCAATGCTTGTGGGATTGATATAGGAAAGAAGAATAAAACCATGAATATCGAAGTAAGAGCATATACAGACAATGACATCGAGGCGATGGTGACGATCTGGAACCAGGTTGTCGAAGATGGCGTGGCATTTCCGCAGGAGGAATGTCTGACACCGGAGTCAGGAACAGCATTTTTCGCAGAGCAGACATATTGCGGAGTTGCAGAGGATACGGACACAGGCAGAATCTACGGCATGTACATCCTGCATCCGAACAATGTTGGACGATGTGGGCACATCTGCAATGCCAGCTATGCGGTCGACCTGGAATCAAGAGGATTGCATATCGGCGAGAAGCTGGTGTCTGACTGTCTGGCGCAGGGCAAGGCACATGGTTACCGTGTCTTACAGTTCAATGCGGTTGTCGCAAGTAATGTGCATGCACGACACCTGTATGAGCGGCTTGGATTTAAACAGCTTGGCACGATACCGGGTGGCTTCCGCATGAATGATGGGAGTTATGAGGATATCTGCCCATATTATCATGAGCTGTAAAATTGTTAAAAGCTTGTAAACTTGGTTGACGAACCCGGGAAAATGGGGTAGACTACACCACAGGTCGAGTAGAATCATGACGAAATATGGTTTAGGAAGATCTGGCAGTGATAAAGCTGCGAATAGAATAAAAATTATGGAGGTGAGACTATGGACGGTTGCGATAGTACGAGTCGAGCGATACGCGGTGGAAGACATATGGATATACGAACGCAGTTTGGATATAGTCTCATTTTATATATGACGATATAACTGCGTTTAGTTTTCTGTTGTCTGAACCACCGTATGAAAGACGGTGGTATTTTTATGCCCCGGAATAAGGAGGTAGAAGACAATGAAGAAATGGATGAAAAGAAAAAATTATACAGCGCAGTCAAAGAAGCATTTGCGGGATAAGAATCTGCAGGAGGCAGCAAAGGTACTCTCCCTGATGGAAGTCGACGATGCGGTCGATGTCTTGGACGAGGTCGATGATGCAACGAAAAAGCAGGTTGTGGATATGCTCCCTGAGGATGCCGGAAATGATATCCAGATGATCCTCTCCTACGAGGAAGACGAGATGGGTAGTCGTATGACGACGAATTATATCGCCATCCGCAGAGGCATAGATATCCGGCAGGCAATGCGCGAGCTGGTTTCACAGGCAGGTGAAAATGATAATATCGGAACGGTCTATGTATTAGACGAATCCGATAAATACTATGGCGCGATTGACCTGAAGGATCTGATCGTCGCCAGAGAAAATGATACACTGGAATCTATCATCAATACGACGTATCCGTTCGTGACTGATCATGAGAAGATTGAAGATTGTATTGACGAACTGGTGGATTACGCAGAGGATTCCATTCCGGTTTTATCTGAGACAAAGGAATTACTCGGTGTTATCACCGCACAGGATGTCGTGGAGGCTGTCGATGATGAGATGAGCGAGGATTACGCAAAACTCGCTGGTTTGACAGACGAGGAGGATTTGAGAGAAACTACAAAGGAAAGCATGAAGAAACGATTGCCATGGCTGATCATCTTATTGTTCCTTGGCATGGGTGTGTCTTCCGTTGTAGGAGCTTTTGAAGCGGTTGTCGCTGTGCTTCCGATTGTGATGTGCTTCCAGTCGTTGATTCTGGACATGGCAGGGAATGTTGGAACACAGTCGCTGGCGGTTACGATTCGTGTATTGATGGATGAGAACCTGACTGGTAAGCAGAAGCTGCATCTCGTATGGAAGGAGATGAAGGTCGGTTTCGTAAATGGCTTGTTGCTCGGCTCTCTGGCATTTGTATTTATCGGCATCTATATCGCCTGCTTCAAGCACAATGCATGGCTGCATGCATTCCTGATTTCCAGTTGTGTAGGCGTATCATTGATGGTTGCCATGGTGATTTCGAGTCTGGTTGGAACCTTGATCCCGATTTTCTTCCACAAGATCAAGATTGATCCGGCAGTTGCATCCGGACCACTGATTACAACGGTCAATGACCTTGTAGCAGTCGTAACGTACTATGGACTGGCATGGTTGTTCTTGATCCAGATCATGCAGATTGTTTCGTAGGAATGCGGTAAGAGAAATGGATTTAGGAGTTTATATGCTTTTATTACAAGACGTCAAATAGTCAAATAAATGAAAAAAATAAAAAGCGAATTGCTTGAAAAATATTTTATGCATGTTAAAATATAGTTCGGTTATGAATTGTTTGATTGCGAACAATTCATAACCGAACTTTTTTATCTAATAAAATGAGGATGATAGGGATATCATTTGAAAATGAAATTAGAGACTATATAGATCTGTTATATGTAGATGAAACAGGCTGTATGGCGCGGACAATCTGTTACAATACAGAACATTGGAAAGATACTAATAAAAGGAGAAAATTCATGGACGATTGGAAGCATGATCATCTGGGAAACCAGATCATCATATTATCAAACCAGGTGAAACATTATCTGCATCAGGCAGCGGAAGTGGAAGGCATCAGCGGTTCTCAGAGCCGGATTCTGCATTACATTTCCGAATTCAGTAAGAAGACAGAAGTATATCAGAAGGATGTGGAAGAATTCTTCTATCTGCGCCGGTCTACCGTCACCCAGACGTTACAGGCGATGGAGAAGAACGGACTTATCAGGCGCTCCAGCGTTGCCAGAGATGCACGTCTGAAGAAACTGGAGCTGACCGAAGCAGGACAGGCACTTGAAGCAAAAATCCATACACGTGTGATGCAGATGGAACAGCGGCTGAGAGAAAGCTTAACAGAGGAAGAAATCACACAGTTTTTATCAATTACAGATAAGCTTGGAGCTGAATTGACAAGCCTTGGAGCACCGGAAATCAAGCAAGCCTGTAAGTAACCAGAAGGTCACTTGGCTTGCTTTCCTATGATTAAGAGAGTGAGCGAGATGATGCAATTTGTAAATGTCCATATTCAATTCTGGAAATATAGATATGTTTGGAACTTAGAAGTACTTGATGTTCTGTAAGTAATCAGCAATGTTTGAACACGATGTTCAAACAAG
>ERZ791911.41-NODE-41-length-123721-cov-18.812867_pt1 | contig 123721 bp, 132 predicted proteins | sample MGYA00510142_ERZ791911 | MGnify/ENA primary metagenome ERZ791911 (study PRJEB30046, sample SAMN00792056) | human gut metagenome | study: EMG produced TPA metagenomics assembly of the A metagenome-wide association study of gut microbiota in type 2... | reverse complement strand
CCTGAGAGGATAAGAATGAATTCTGTAATCTAATAAATTTGCGAATGCCTATAGTGTTGCACCTGCATTTGGAGGATGACAACACTATAGGTTATTCCTTACGGGCATTACGGACTTAAGAAAGAACTTTAGAAATTCACCAAAGACGTTGTATGCTGAACACAGGACAGGCCGATTAAAACCTCAGAATATATCCGTCTCCCTCCTTGAATGCATTGCATCTTTCAAGATAATGACGCGTTTCTTCAAAATTGTCGCCCGTGATGTTGGCACTGAAATTTCTCACGCGCGTCATGGCATGCAGCAACACGCTGGGGTCATTTCTGCGGGTTAGACGCCTCAAGGCATTGAGATAGTCTTCCCGGAATACAGTGGGGATAATGATCTTTGACTGGTCAGCCGCTACAAGTTCAGCGTTCATCATGATTCGAGAGATACGTCCGTTGCCGTCTGTGAATGGATGCACCTCACTTATCATGAAAAGCATGAACATAGCTTTGGCAAATGGGTGCTCCAATGCCTGATAATACTCAAATCCCTTGCGCAGCGTACCTCTGACCAATGTGCAGTCTACAAAATGAGTGTCTCCTGCATGATTGTTCTGCATCTTGAACATTCCCGGATTTCTGTCCGGCCGTGCTGCCATCATCACGCGGTGCCGGTCTTGCAGAATATCTATCAGATCATCGGCCGATGAGGGAGTACGGCGCATCTCCCTGCGGCTCGCAACAATCTGAAAGGTGCCCAGCACATCATGGGAGTCGGCGTTACGGGCTGGCATAGGCTGTCCCGTCTCAACAATCTGGCGGGCATCCTCAATCTCAAACTCCGTACCTTCAATATAGTTGGAGAAATAGCTTTCAAAGAAAGCAAAATTACGGAAGGCTGAGGTTTCCACGTTAGGCTCATCAATCAAAGGGAATGGCTCGTTGTGCAGGGCATCGAACAGAATGCCAAAGAGCTTTATCCTGTTGGCATCGTATGGCTCTCCTTGGGCTCTTGCCAGTGCTACCGGTGAGGTGAGAACCTTGGACGGCTTCGTGCTCAACAAAGCACTTATGATGGTATTGAGTGTTTCGAACTCGGCCTCCATGCCCAAACTCCCGGCAATCTCACGTGCCTTGTCACGAAAAGAGTTCAAGCCCTTCTCACCGTTCACTTGCAGAATACGCTCCAGGTAGTCCTCGATACTGGTACGGGGAAGGCATTTGGAAGAACCTCCCCTCGTTCGTCCTTTCTGAAGGTTTTCCAGCGTTCTGCGTTCCGCACTTGATATATAGAGATTCTCGATGAAGGGCATGTCATGTTCCGTTCCTTTAGGCCCTTCCATCAGATGCACCTTTATACCGGGCAAAGTAACATTCTTCGTGTAATTGTAAGTCAGATAGATATCCCCTTCGGACCTCGGCTTCAACTCAAAAGCTGACCTGTGGCTGATAACCGCCTGAGGATAGAGCTGACCGAGAATGAAAAAGATGTTATGCCTTATGATTTCCTCCGGTGTGTCCTCCATATTGGTGGTGTAAACCTTGGGTGCAATCTTTCTCAGCAATCCAGCCTTCATCATGGAATTCATTTCTGCTGACTTGCCTTTATCCCGAGTACCCATAAATATCTCAGTGATATTGTTTGTTATTAGTTTATTGGTCATGGACTTTCGTTTTTCTGCAAAGTTAGGCAATTTCGTCGGATAACAAAAAGAATTTTGAAATTTTGTCGAATAAGAGCCGCTTTTTCTGAAGTTTTGTCGAATAAGAAATACCATCAAGCATGTGTTTCAGTCAATAAGGACAGTAAGAATACCCTCATAATAGAAATTTTGTCGAATAAGAGCCGCTTTTTCTGAAGTTTTGTCGAATAAGAAATACCATCAAGCATGTGTTTCAGTCAATAAGGACAGTAAGAATACCCTCATGATAGAAATTTTGTCGAATAAGAGCCGCTTTTTCTGAAGTTTGGTCGAATAAGGTGGAAAAACAGAAATAGCGATGTTTATGGATCTCTTTTAGGCGGAGTCAATTAGCAAGTGCAAATTTAAGAAGTCTTTTTGTAAACGGCTTCATCTGGAGTGAGAAAATTTAATTTTTCTTTGTATCATCTTTATTCTCTGTTGACTTACATCTTTTAAGTCATTACCTTTTGGAATGTATTGCCGTATGAGTCCATTGGTGTTTTCTATTCCACCTTTCTGCCAGGGCGCATGAGGGTCGGCAAAGTACACCTTAGTACTTAACTTTTTAGCTATGTACTCATGACAGTAGAACTCAGATCCATTGTCTGTGGTGATGGCCTTTTTCAGATTTACAGAATCTTTAAAGCGATGGCAGCACATGCCTCTGCATCAGCAAGTGCGTGATGATGGTTCTTCAGGTTGTAACCGCAACGCTCGGCTATGATGTCGAGATTGTGATGTCCGCCAGGCCATACTTGGCGTGAACGGATAAGAGTGCAGTAGAACGGATAATCTGGATAGTCCATCTGGTACATACGGAATACTGCTTTGAGACAGTTCTCGTCGAAAGCCTTGTTGTGTGCGACAAGTGGAAGTCCTTCTATCATTGGTTCTATCTGTTCCCAAACTTCGGGGAAGATAGGTGCTTCCTCAGTATCCTCACGGCATAAGCCGTTGACACTTGAACATCTGTAGTTATAATAATCCGGCTCGGGATGGATAAGAGAGTAGAACGAATCTACCTTCTTTCCATCCCTTACTACAACCACTCCTACAGAGCATACACTTGTCTTGTTGAAGTTGGCAGTCTCGAAGTCTATAGCTGCGAAATCTTTCATATCGTTTTGTGGGTGTAAAGTTACAAAAAATCTTTGAATGTTATTATTTGATTACTATTTATTTAATAGCTTGCTATACAAAAGACGTTACTTCGTAACTATATCTTCAATTAGATTATCATTGTATAGTCCCAACCTTATAGCATTCGACATAAGTGCAGAGTATATCCTCCAGAAGTTTTTTCCATGCATTCTGTCATCTCCCTTTCTACGATGACCTTCATGTTCTGTCCAATGGATATGATGAGCATATTCATGTATCGCTATTTCCTCCAACGGACACGCTACAATCCACTTTGAGTAGATATTTATCCTATAAAAAGATGGGGAATAGGAGCCCATTCTTGTTTTAGGCATTCTGTCTCTGACTTTTACTTCAAATGGCTTCTTGCAGTGATAGATTTTGTCAAGAAAAACCTCGAAATATTCAGCAGATGGTATATTCATAAGCTTATTTCTTATCTAAGTATTCTATTTCTTCAGCAGTCAATTCACGGCTGCCAGTGTTATTGCCGTTCTTGTCATACCCTGTAATGATATTGCCTTCTCTAACGATGAACTCGTCCTCGTCAGCCTGTATGGGTGTGCCGCATGGTTTCATTGTTGCCAAAAGCTTGCAGTCCTCAGAAAGGATTTCCCATTCATTAGTAAAAAGTATTACGAAGAAGTCGCCGCAGACAACCACACCATGGAAGTCTTTTCTTTTCAAGCCCTTATTGCCATCACTTACGGGTGCAAATATACTTAGCTTCTTCTTATTGGTATCGGTATAAGTAATATCTACCGACGGAACGTAAACCACTTTGTTGATTTCAACACCATGAAAGCCTATTCTTGACATTCTGACATTGACACTCTTAATGTTTGCCATAATTTATTTTTTAAGTTTATTGTGTAAAGCTATCTTGAGGTCGGACGAAAACGCGTTACAATCAAATGTTTTTTCAAGAAAAGAAAATAAATTTTCTTGTTCTCTCTACCCATCTTATCACATTTTGTCATCTGCAAAGCAAAACCTTGGAAGCCTTGCCTCCTACTCTTACTATTACTATTGGGGAATGGACGGGTTGGCAAACATTGCTACCTTGCGCCTTTTTCTTTGCCAAGAGCATTCCGTCGATTGAGTAAAAACGCACTTCCGTATTATTCTTTAGCCCTGTAACCATGACGGTATTACCTGACGAATAAATCTTTATGCCATCGTCAGTTATTGCCTTTATGCCGTTTGTAGAGTCCTCTAATGGTAGGACTTTTAAGAAATAATCGCCAACAGAGTCTTTGTATTCATCAAGTGAACTTTGATGAACATAAAGTGTAGTATTCATGCTTGTCATGTCTGCCGAAGGCGCGAATGCTCCGACCATACCCTGTGGCATCACTTCCGGGCGTGATATTACTTCCTTCAGTTCTTCACATCCGATAAAGCACTCACTTCCAATAGTTCGTAATGTTGAAGGGAATTCTATCTTACTTACTTTTCCACAACTATAGAATGCCTGCCATGCGATTGAGCTTACTCCTTCAGGAATGACAAGTGTACCTTCAAGATTTGGACACATGGCAAACGCTTGTATGCCAATCTCTCCGGACATGGTCTGAGGCATTGTAATCTTTCTTAATCCTCTGCAAGAGTAAAAGGCGGATGAGCCTATTCCCGTTACTCCTTCAGGGATATTCACCTCCTTGAGATTGAAGCACCAACCGAAACTATATTCGGGAATATCACCCTCATAGGAATCCGAGATCTTTATACTGTCTAATTTAAAACAACTGTTGAAAGCTGAATTTCCCAAAGATGTTATTCCATTGGGGACTTCTATCTTCTCTATACTGTCACAATAAGCAAAGCAGAAGTCGGGAATCTTGCCGTCAAACAAACTTGGGAAAGAAACGCTTTTAAGGTGCTTGCAGCCCTGAAAGCAACTCTTTTCGACTTGTCTCAAAGTTGACCCTTTAGCGAATGTAACGCTTACAAGACTGTCACAGTTGAGGAATGTATGTCTTTGCAGTTCTGTTATAGTCTTGGGGATTACGATGCTTTTTATGCTGCTTCCGCTAAAACATTCGTTTTCTATCTCAGTGACATAGCAAGTCTGTCCGTCTATAGTAACCTGCTCCGGTATAATTATATCGCCTGAGCAATTTCTGCCACTTGATACCAAAGCGGAAATATACCAGTTGTCTATATTATAATGTAGTCCCTGACTGTCATCGTATTTCGTGTATCTGTTACTGCTGGCTTTCAGCAATGTGTCGGTTACAAACACCTCCAATGCATTTGATCTGTTTCCATAACATTCATTCCACGTAGCACCGCAATCCGTGCTTTCAATTGCATAGACTTTCGTTATACCTTTTGAAAATACATAGTCGAAGGGTAATGCAATGTTTTCCCATGAGTCTTTACTTTGGAAGGTCACTGTTCTTTGGGAACCAATACAGGTATAATCCCCGGAGTCGTCTTTAATTGCCAGAGACAAGGTAACAGTTTTGTCCTGATTGAAAGGACTGGTAAATTGGTAGTTAATACTTCCTTGAAACGTCTTTGTCGAGTCTTCACGGTTAAGTTGCTTGAAGTCGACATATCCTGCTTCCAACAAACAATGGTCGTATTCGAATGACGACTCATGATTTTGACCGTCATTTGGTACAATCCCAATTACAATCTCGTTGTCATTGTTGTATCCTTCATCTGTCTCCACGGCTCCATAGCCACGACTTGACGGGTTAAGTATGGTGATGTCGAAATATCCGTCCGACATTCCGCCCCATCCCCAATTAATGTGGTAAAGTCCGTCCGAGTCAAGTCCGTCACATACGAATGCATGACCTATGCCATACCCTGCGGCAAATCCGGAGTAATACATAGGACGTCCGGCGTTGAGTTCTTTTTGCAGTATATTGTTCCAGTCTTCCCACTCAAAGTATTCCCTTTTGAGATATTGCACGCAAGTACTGTCATAGTCGAAATACTTAATCATAGCCGGAGCAACGTCATCAGAAAAGCCTGTTGACATTCCGCCATACCACATTCTTATTGAGGCTCCTGCATGTAACATCAGTGATGCCACCGCAGTGGCTTGCGCATCAGTATAGTTGCCATTATAACTCTCAAGCATACTATCCCACTGATATTGATAAATAGGTGGAATGGAGTCCACGCTATAGTTGTCCCTATTAATGGCAGGAATGCCTTTTTTAAGTGTTTTAGGCCATTTCCAATAGCGCATTATCTGCGCCATAGCAGTAGCGACGCAACCGGTAACAGCCCTGTTCTCACCATCATACAATGGACACAGGTTGTTAAATGGCTCTCCCTGATTCCATTCGATACCGCCAAGAAGCGGCGCGACAGCATTGAAAGAACCGTTTGTTCTCTTCATTGCGGCATTGACATTCTTCACTGCCTTTTCCTCACCATTCTTCACGGCTTCAATTGTATTCGTGTAAGCGTCAAGGAAATCGCCCAACTGTGTAGGAATGCTGTCTTTGTTGAAATGTCCTTTGTCGCTATAGCCAACTATGGACGGCAATTGCCCGTCTCCACCGACAATAACGAAACCATTATTATCGGCGAAGTTGAATACGTAGTAAGGACTTGCATTGCTTTCCTCTTGCTGTTTGATGTTCTTCTTAGCCTTGGCAGAATTGGAAGTCTCATCTTCCAGAGACAGGCTCATTACTTTGGCTTTCTCCGATGCAATGGTCATTGCTTCGTTGTAACTCCTTTGCTGGGCGCATAAGGAAACACAATGGACTAAAAGCATTAATGTCAGGCAGATTGACTGGGTATAACTTCTCATATGCTTTACGTTTTAAGTTCTCAATTTGCCTGCAAAGTTATTTCGAGGTGGACTCAAAACGTTGCCCAGTCAATAAAAAGTTTAGATTTTCTCGTCAAACCATAGCTATCCGGACTTCACACCTTAATTATATATTGTATGTAAGCGGGGTTTCTTTCTTCAAAACATAGTGCGAGTCGACAACCGCTGCGTTGGAGAATACTGTGCCGAAATGTTCCTCTAACCCATACACATTATGGTCATGACCGAAAAGGTGCAGCTTAGGCTTTACATCCAAGACTTTGGCGTAAAGCTTATAGTCGCCGTAATGGAAATCCTGCTTCCCATGATACTCGCCACCATCAAGAATGCCGTATGGTGGCTGGTGTGTAACAAGCACGTCCGTGTCATCAGGTATTGCGGATATGCGCTTGTCATACGTTCCGTCCATCACATCTTCCATGAACATCGGCAAGCCATAGAACTTCACACCGTCAATGACTACTGACGAGTTGCAGAGGTAGTGAACATTCTCCGGCAAACCTTCTATCTTGTCGGCACCATACATACACATATCATGGTTGCCTGCGATAAAAGCCTTATGCTTGTAAGGTAAATCACAGAACCATTGCATAAAGTCTATCGCCTCCTGCTCCGAGCCGCCGAAGGTAAAGTCACCGGAATGGACGATAACGTCGGCGGCAGGAAGATTGGCTAACTTTGTGTGTTGGCCATGAGTGTCGGAAATGTGGAGTATTGTCATTATGTCAATGGTATAAGCTGTATCAGTGCTATGTAGGCATCCTCCTTTGCCAGCTCCTTTCCAACTATTGTCCAGTAAGCTAATGCTTCTGATGGCAGTCTGTTATATAACGTGTTCAGCCCTTTAGTGTATTCATCCATCTGTGTTTTTTGGAATGTAGGCGAACCCAAGACTATAAGATATTTCCCGTCGGTAGTACAATCTACCGGCCATTCGTCTAATTGCAGCACGGATGATTCATCAAGATGGAGAGTGCTTATCTTTATGGTGTTGGCGCCACTTGCAAGTTTTCTCCAATCTTTGAAATCAAATGAAATCAGGCCGTGGACAAGCAGAGAATCGCGGCACACGATTTGGAAAAGGTCTTTGACAGTACCGTATTGACCTTCTTTTGGAATCCAAATGTATGACAGTACGTTTCCCCATTCCTTTGCCCTTGGTTCGTCGATGATGTCAATAACGAATACTTTTAATTTACCCGTTTCGTCTATGTCAACCCTTGGCAAATCATTAGGGCTTGCGTACTCGTCTATCAAGGCAACAAGGTAGTGGTATTTGTTGTTGGACAGAAGTTCAGTTTCGAACCACTCATCCAAGTCAGAGCGGAGTTTTAACAAGGTATCCGCCGCCTTGTCACCTAAAGCTATAAGATGAAATAATGTTTCTTGTTCCATAAATTCTTATTCGTATAGTTCCGACATATCCTTTATCCAATGCTTCATCTGCTGGCGCAAACTTTGGGGATGGATGACCTCGACATCGGGACCGTGAGATAAAAGTTCCTGGATGAAGTCGTAGGTCGGCTTGAGATAATACTCAAATACAGTACAGTCCTTGTTGGAACTTAGCTCACGTTGGGACTGATGCAGAGGGAGCGAGCGGAAGTAGTCTGCTTGTCCGTTATAGACGTTTATCTCTATCCGCTCTACCTTCTTGTCGTTGTCAAGAATGATACCATAGACGGTATCGTAAAGTTCCTGCGCATCGAAGCCTTTTGGCATTTTGAACTTCTTGTCGGTTATCTCCATATCATCGATGCGGTCAAGAGCGTATGTGCGTAGCACGTTCTTTACGATGTTCTTACCGGTTATGTACCACCTCTGTTTGAAAACCTTCAGGCAGTAAGGCTCAAGTTCAACTTCTTGTGGTTCCTTGGCATAGAAACTCTGGTACTCCAGTTTGACAACCTTGTTCTCCCGCATCGCCTGAATGAATTCCGTCAGATATTCATAGCCGGACGGTATCTGCTCACAGATGATTCTGCCATTCAAGTCTTTGCCCTGCAAGAGCATATTGCCGACTGAGAAACTGTTGAGCAGCCACTCCTGTATTTCCGGCATGCCAGTTGTGTCCTTGCCTTCGAGATAATACCTGTTCGTCCGCTTGTTACATTCAATATAGACATGGAACTGCTCTCCGATTTGTACACGGTGTTCAAACCACGTCTTCCTGACAATGGGTCTGCCGTTATAAAGCCAGCACTTTTCCCATTTTTCATTAAGCTCGTCCAAAGTCAGGCCATGCCGTGACCTTGCGACTTCGTTGATTTCCCAAAGATAACGTCCAATAAGGTTTGCTGCCATAGTGAAAATTCTATTGTTCTGAATTAAAATATTAGCAAGGCATTATACAAGAAGAAAATGGCATTTCACGCTGCTATAATGCCATTACGCTGAGTTGTAATGGCATTATATCAAATTCCGTAGGCTTTATTTTATGATTTCGCCAAGGTGAGCCTTGATGTCATCGAGGATGGCATTATAGTGTTTCCACCTTTCGGCACCATCTATAGTCTTGTTATTTACATGAGTAGTTTGAGGATGATGGGTCTTATAGGCAAGTGGAATACCCTTGATGTTGAGTTTAACTACATCAGACTCATCTACTCCTTGCAGAGTTTCAGAGCCAATAAGTGGATAACCACTTTCGTCATTAAAGTTCTCATTGATGTATTCATCATATTTGGCATCGAATCCCGTGAAGAAAATGATAACATCAGGCTTGAGTATGTTGATTTCTGATGGAATCACATGGAAGTATTTCTTCTCGTACTCATGTGCAGTAGTGCTTGCTGATGTTCCGTTAGCCGAAGACAGCTTAGAAATGTTGTTCCAAAGATACGCTGCATGTTTGTCAGGACAAACTTCTTTCAACCTTTCCTCTATTCCAGACATTATTCCATTTAGGCCAGTTGCGAAGAACGGAGTCTTTGACAATTTATCTTCAGAATCTACAAGGAAAAAGACACCTCTTTTGTTCCCGTCATTAACTTCCCTATAATTCCTTCCATAGAATTTCTCGTATTGTTCTACACAGCCATCCGACACACTTGACTCTTCATCCCATCCCCATATATGGGTTTCTCTTCCGAAGAACATCACTTTAAGGTTCGCATTTGTATACCATTCTTCGTTGCCGGTCTAATTTCCTTCCTCGGTAAATCTCTCAATACCAAGAAGGAATGGCGGTTGCACTTGGCTCTTGATTCCATCTTTTTCAAGATGCTCAAGAAGGTTGTTAAAGCGAGGCTCGTAAGCGTTGCATAATACTTCATTTACTGTCATAAGCTTCCGTTTTAAGTTGATAATCAATTGCAAAGATAACGATTTATTTCTTTCGTCGTTATTTTTTTCTTGTTATTTCATCGAATTTTATTCTTCTCCTAACCAACTGTATTTTATCGGTTCCAGTCCATGCGCCTTCATTTCTTTCTCATTCTCAATCATTTCCATGAGACACATTGCTGCAAAGAATGCATTCCTTCGTTGTGGTAGCCGCATGAATGGCATGCGGTTGTCAGCGTCTCTGATAGGAGTACCGAGGACGACACTCCAAGGATTGTCGATTGTCAGATAGAAACTTTCACCATCTGTGTACCCTTCTGAATATACTCCATGTTCGTCCTTTCTTCCTCTGCAAGGATAGACGAAAGTACCATCTGCTTCCAAGAATATTCCTTCCGGACTTGGCTGTGGTTTTTCCTTCAACAACAACTCGTAAGTTTGTCTTGCCGATTCCAGGTATTCTGTAGACACATGAGGATAAGCATTCAGGATATAGTTTCTTATGTGCTTCCACTTGCTGTTCCTCATGTAATATCCAACGGTCGGATATAGGTCGTGCTGCTCTTTAAGATAGAACGGACCAATGATTTGCCCGAAGTCCAGTTCCATCTGTTTTTGTATATCCCACTTGTACGTATAACATAAAGGTGTGCAGCGTATTGACAATAGTCTCAACGGGACTTTACTGTCTGCCAAATTAAGAAACTTCATCGGATTATTTGAAATGTCCAAAGCCGTGAGGTTATGAAGCCTGTTGACAGAAAACAGACACAGGACGTTGCCGTGGACATTGACATCTCGAAGATACGACAATCCCCTTAAGTCCAAATGTTTCAGGCTTTGGTTAGGACAAATCAGATACATCAATCCCTTGCATCTGTCGAAATTGATTGACTTTACCGAATATGCGGTCAATGGCCTGAATCCCATAATGACATTTTCCTCGTCTGACGTAATCTTTGTGTTCCAATTCTCGTTATAATCTGAATATTCATGACCTATGAAATGCCAACCGTTGACTTTCCATTTCTCTGTCTGCTTTTTCCCGTCTCCCCAGTCTATAGTTATCGTGGCGTTCATAAGGACATGCAGCTCCATTGTGAATATCTTCAATCTGGAACTTCCCGTTATCTCCAATACGTCATGTCTGTTGGGATGCATCTTCTTTTTCATTCGGCGGAAAGATATTTCAAGACGATAGGGAATTGAATTGAACTTATATCTCTTGTTCTCCGAATCCCAATGATGGCGGTACTCGCTTGTCTCACGGTAGTTGCCATCATCTATAATCTCCTTGTAGTATTTCATTGCCATTGCGTCATCGCCCAACTTCTCATAGCACCTGCCAAGATAGTAACCACAGTCAGTACGGAACGCCTCGTAACACTGCTTGTAATAACATATCGCCTTCTGCAGGTCTTTTTCAGCGCCCATGCCATACTCATACATACGACCCAACATCTGACAAACAGACTCGGCCGCCATCCAATTGTATGGCGATTCCTCCAATTTACGATATACAGTCGCGCATATCTTGAACGCCATGCGGTAGTCCTTTCTTTCCAACATCCTTTTAGCCATTATTGCTCCCAAGTTTATATCTTTCTGATGGAAGATGCGGTGCATGGCTATGTCTTCTAACAATTGGCAGTTAGGGAATCGTTTAAAGTAAGTACAGAGCATAGTGCTGAGATGATTTTTGGCAGAGAACACATCTTCTTCTTTGCCAGTCAAAGGTTTCGTTGATTGAAGGAACTCTGTATTTACTACCTTACTGAACCATTCCAATTTCATCAGTTCTTCAAAGGAACAATTACTATAGCGTCCTTCTTTGCCCGTAGCAACCTCTTCTATTACTTCAAAGAATGGGTCGAATTCCGCTTCAATATCATTCCTTTTATATAGTGAATCTAATATTGATGTCATAAACTATTCGTTTTAAAATTTACGGGTGCAAAGTTAAATTCAGACTGGGCCAAAATGGGTTACACCCACATAAAAACTTCCCAAAATATTTTTTTTCTAATATTTTATCGCACTGGGCAACGTTTTGAGGCAACCGTATGCTAATTTTGCCATCGAAATCATTTTAAAGCAAAAAAATATGAGTTGGAAAGTTTTTCGTATTAAGCCAAAGCGCATTGTCAAGCGCAACAGTCTCGTCCTCACTCCTGACATGGAGGTGACTGTAACGACTAAACAGTATCAGAACAGCCCCTTTGACAACGGGGCGCAAGAAGTCAAAGCTATGTACATGCATATCTATGGTTTTGACTATCAAAAAGCATGTTGCACTCCTAATGACTTTACTTATAAGCCATTAGCTTGAGCCATAAATTCTCTTATATACTATTCATCGGTGATGTCCTTTTTGTGGCATTGCCGATGATTTAAACTGTAAGATTATGAGCGTACAGGAAATATTCAATCTGCCTGCTGTCAAGGAAGTAGAAAAGAACATACTTGACTTGCAACGTGACATAGAGGTCTCTTATGGTCTGAGTGACCCGAGTACCGCAATAATCAGACGATTGCTCCTCGTCAGAAAACACTTGCTCGACCATGAGTTTGTTATGGACGAGATGTATAAAGGCTTATTGGGCGATTTCAACGAAGCTTTACGCCAACAGTTAGTTGCCATGCGCTACAATGCCATAAAATCATACAATGCCATTATGCTGACAGATGTAGACGGTGACATTGAAGTAACAGGAAAATGTTATCTGGGTTATGGCTACCCAAAGATACATCCCGTTCAAACCATACGCGCAAAGAAAATGTGGTGTATGCTCAATGAGACTCTTGACCACTATAATAGAAATTACGAGAATGGTGTATGTGATGGATGGCGTTATCCAAGAGGTGATGGATATACAGACTCCGAGAACTATCTGTTGTATCTTAACGATGAGGTGGATAACTGGGATGATTGGTTCTTTGGTAATAAACTAACTGCCGATATGCATCTTATTCATCCAATCAACCAACTGCTTGAGGTCACCTGTTTCTCTATATTTGATTTGCTTTGGGTGCGTGATTTCAATATTGAGATAACTGTTGAGACAGATTATGATACATATAAAGGCGACATGCAGGTTGATGACCTAGATTGGTCGAAGTATGATTATTCAGACTGATATGGCAAAGCGAAAGAAAAAGTTCACAGAGTCACAGGAATGGAGTTACAAGAATGACTTCCCAATCGGTGAGGTCTGGGGAACGTATCACACATTGGCGAAGTTGATAGTGCCACGATTGAGAGCATTCAAGGCTCTCGACAAGCAAGGTTATGCTCCGGGCTTTAAGGATATTGCCGATTGGAATCTTGCCATCCAAAAGATGATTGACGCTTTCGAGTTGTTGGAGGATAGCAACACATTGACAGAAGAAGAAAACAAGAAGGTTGACGAAGGGCTCATGCTTTTCTGCAAGTATTTCCGTAACCTTTGGGATTAAAGATTTCTAAGAAGATTTCTTAAAAAAGGCTCCAATCCTAGTATTCTTTCATATTTTATTCTTAACTATGCAAAAAACAAAACGATGAATAATATTTTTGGTGAACTAAGAAAAAATCTTGCTTTAGTGAACGAGACAGCCCAACTGGCGACATTCGCATTGAAGGAGATTGGTCAAAGCAGTATCAATGAAGAGCATTTGAAAACTCTGAAACATGTATTCTCTACCATTAACGAGAAGTCCATTGAGGCTGATTATAAGCTGATGCCTGCATGGATAAGAAAAATAATAAAAGACTTTTATTCGGAGGGCCGTAGTGCCTTAATCCGGAAGTTATGTCGGAAATTGGCTTTCGTTCTCTTTTTGAGCCTACTGAGATGGTGAGGGTACCAAGTCTTGTGAGTTCTTCTTTCCCTCAGGTGAACACCGGCGTGGTTGATACTGATATCCGAGCAGCCAAAGTAGAAGAGACATTTATTGAAAAAGCATTCCTGCTCAATGATATATGAGAAAAAATATAGCTCACGATGATTTGCGGCGCTTCTTCTTACTCTTAATTACTGAAGTTCATGACAGAGATAGCTTTTCTGAATAGCATAGTTATAATATGCTCCTTTTTGACAACCGGTGATATTATCAATAGAGCTTTTCTTTCAAGATCTTGACAATCATTTTGCTTCTGTTCATAATAAACGGCTCACAGAAATCAAGATAATTGCAAACATTGTCGATATATTCATCAGTTTTGAGAGATTTCTTCCACCAATATGTTACATTAAATAAATGCCGGACATTGCTTTGATTGTCAAGGAAATCTTCAAGATACAGTTTTTTGCAAAGTCTTCTAAAGCCATCCTCGCTCCTATAACATCTGAAAGAATCATTATTTGCCTCCATTAAACGCATGAATACCTCATTATCGGAATTTGCTTGGGTTAGATAATATCTTAGACCTATTAAAAATTTATCGAAGAAATCGCGCCATTTGCTATATGTTCCACGGAATGTGTTGAGTGTATATCTTCCATATCGCTTGTTAGGCAATATAACGAAGTTGCCAATTGTCGTATATGTATGGTAGAACTTCTCTATTCTGACAGCATTTTCATCATTAGGGGCAACAAGGCTGAATCCCTGAAATTCACCATTTTTTAACCGTGGCCCAAACATAGTATTGAAAGTATTGATGGTGTCGCCACGGTAATCCATTCTGGTAATGGAGTCTTCGTCAAGATCTGGCCATACATTCTCGAAAACGACAGCAAGCACAGCCCTCACAATATTGGTGTTGTCGCTGTCGAAGCTACTGCCGTTACATCCGCCATACTTCTTATTTCCTTGTAACTGCTTTATGTCGAATGTTACAAGTTTGTTAATGTCGCTGTCAAGGGAGTCGTTGACGAAGTCTTTAATAAGTTGTAAGGACTTTTCGTTTCTCATAGAATTATTATTTGTGCATGGTGATCACTGATTTCCGGCTCCCATTCATTGATTATAAATTCCTTGACCGGAATATTAGTATAAGTGTAGTCTAAAAAGAATTTCATGTGGTCATCACTCTTGAATAAGTGATGATATGTACAAGCTTTCTCCTCCCCCAACTTCTCGTTGTTTATATGATGATAGAGACTCCATAGACCGCTTTTGCCAAGAAAGCTGTCTACAGAAGCTATTGAATAAGCCTTTGTCTCACCACTTTGCCCGACATAGCAGTTGAAATCGCCACTGATTAGTGTTGGATAGTTATCAAAGCATTCAGATAGTTGCTCAAAAGCTAACATTGCAATCTTTGGGTAAGCTAGTTGTTTTGATACTCCTTGCTTTGTAGGCCAAGACGCTATTATTAATTTTCCATCAACATACAAAGGAATGAAATAGTTTTGATTGACTTTTATAGGCAACTTCTCAACAGAAATATCCTCTTTCCAAATCACTCCTAAGCCTTTGGGCGCATAATCGCCTATCCAGTCTGCCTTGTAACCTTGTGGAACGGAAATAAGGGAAGGCTCTGCCATTTCAGGTACAATGTAAAAATCACCGTCCATTGAAAGAAGATGATCCATCTTCTCCTGTGTACATTTATTGATGTTATAGCTAATTATCTTCATAGATACTTTACATTTACTTTGTACGATTATCCTTTTGATAAACATCCAAAGAGTTCTTTATCCAGCTAATTAATCCTGAGCGGACTCGGATTATTTATCCCAGTTAAATTGCGATCCTAATTCGTTGAGCCCTGTGTACTTCCATTCCTCTTAGAATCGTACATGCCGTTGAAGTTGAAAGTTCCTGCCAACTGTCATATGGTTATAAGCAAGACCGTTTATAGAACACCGTTCCGACTCTTGTCAGATTCATCTTCCTCTTTTTGCAGTCGCTGAGCAAAAGACAGTGGTTGTCGAAGGAAAGCCATAGTCTATGTCTCTGTGTGTGGTAAGTGAAGCGTGTTATGGAATCCGTCGGGCATATCAATATTTATAACGTCTCCAGTGTAGATATATTGCCCGTTGATGTCCTTATAATTTGTCAGGGCATCGGCGAAGATTGCCCTATGGCAGTAACCGCGTTGCTCGTACTCATTATGGAAGAAGTCCTCTACAACATTCAGGTTGTGGTATTCGAGGAACTTGTCGTCCGTCCCCCACACATAAAAGGCTGTCATCATCTCAATACAAAAATATGCCAAAGTTTTTATAACTAAACTTATCGTTGTCCAAATCATAGAGGATTTTTTGTCTGTATCTAATCCTTCGAATCATAAGCGAGCGACTATTCTGTCATTACTAGAATTCATGGCAAAACTTCAAGGCAGATTCCATAGCATATAAGGCAGACCATTAGGCGGTGTGCAGGAGTGCGAAACACGACCTTGCTTTGGTACACGGGTAGTGCAGGGTGCAAGGTCACTATAATATATAGGACCTCGCACCCTGCACTACCCGTGTACCAAAACGCAAGATAAAAAATTGTGGCTCAAATATTTGGTAGTTAGTTCATTTTTTGCTAACTTTGAACCCGAATAGAAGAGATCTTTGAATTTTGGCTTGTTTACTGCCTCCGGGTGTGTCTTTTCAAGTCATGCAGGGTTAGGAAATGGTCTGTAGAGGGTCTGTAGATGGTCCAAAAAACGGTACAGATACGGTACAACTCAGTTCCTTGACTTTATAAGCAATTGAAATACAGGATTTTAGCGGAAAAGGTGGGGGTTCCTCTCTCTCCGCCGGAAATGCGTAACTCGTTGTAAAACAACAAGTTGCGCATTTTGCTTAGAAAAGGCCGGACGATTGACGGACGGTTTCTGTTAATGAAGTTGGACGTGCATCTTTTATAGCTGAAACGACAGCGACAAAAGATGTTAAAAAAATGTGTTCCAAAATTCAAGGAAGTAATGTTTCCAAGCTCGTAGGCTACACCTACCCCAAACTCCACAAAGGCAAAGAGTGGTATGTTGACTTCTATGCGCTCGACCCTGCAACCAATACGATGCGGCGTAAGAAGTACAGCATCAGTACTGAACTTCGTGTTGCTGAACGCAACCGGCGCGCTACAGAGATCATCAATGTGGTGAGCAGCCAGCTCATGAAAGGATGGAATCCGTGGGTCCAGACGGACAATTCTCGTGCTTATGTGCTCTTCGACGACTGTCTCCAGCGCTATCTCGACTTCGTTGACCGCATGGATCGTAAGAAGACACGGCAGAGTTATCATTCCCGGGTCAACGTCTTGAAAGAGTACATCGCCACCCGTGTCACCCCACTGAAGTATGCTTACCAGTTCGACGAGTCCTTCTGCAATGATTTCATCGACTGGATTTACCTCGACCGTGAGAGTTCGGCGCGCACACGAAACAACTACCGTGGCTGGCTCTTTGGTTTCTCCGAGTTCATGGTTGCCCGCAAGTACATCAACAACAATCCTGTCGAGAAGATTAAGGTGATGTCAGAGACCGAGAAGTTCCGCAAGGACCTCACTCCGGAAATGCTCAAGACAATGACCAACTATCTTGCGGAGCATGACAAGTCGTTCCTTTTGGCTTGTCTCATGCAGTACTACACGCTCATCCGTCCAGGTGAGCTCAGCAACCTGAAGATTGGTGACATCAGTTTGAGGAAGCAGACCATCTTCGTCTCCAAGGCTTTCAGCAAGAACCGTCGAGACGACAATGTAGGCTTGAACAAGATCATCATCAAGCTGATGCTCGACCTCAATATTTTCCAGCACACCAGCGACTGCTATATCTTCAGTCACGATTTTAAACCGGGCAAGGAACATGTAGGCAGTGACCAGTTCAACAAACGCTGGAAGGTGATGCGCAATGCACTGAAATGGAGCGACTGCTATCAGTTCTACTCGTTGAAGGATTCCGGCATCCGTGACCTTGCCAGCTCCGAGGGCGTTGTCGTTGCCCGTGACCAGGCCCGCCATCGTGACATCTCTACGACCAACCGCTATATCCAGCATCATGACGTTCAGCCGGGAACACTCAACTTTGAGGGTAACATGGTCTATGGGAAACCCAAGGAGAAGGAGGACAAAGAGGAAAACAAGGATAAGAAGTCCGGAGAAAAGAAGCCAAAGGGCAAATAGTCTATCAATGAAATCAGCCACCCGTGGGGATGTTCCTCACAGGTGGCTGATTATTTTTTACGCAGATATACGAAAACCACAATATTTCAATGTATCGCTGTAGCGTTGAATTCCGTATCTTTAATATCGGTTGAGTATCAGCTATTTGCAGAAAGATACGGTATGTAGCATGCTTTCTCTACGCTACAAGGATTACTCAACAGAGAACGAATAACAGATGCTGGAGAGCGTCGGAGTAATCATATTGCCGAGGTAGAGCACGGCATACTCACCCGATTTCAGCTGTGCGGCAGGAATTGTGAGGATGGAACTGTGATCGCCGTAGTTCTGATAGCCGAACGACAGGTAACCGGCCTTGTCAGCCTTTTCCGAGTCATCGGTATTGATGAGAGCGGCCTTTGTCTGGAACCACTGCAAGCGGCGGTCTTTCTTCGACTTGTTAAATCTTATCACCTTGAACAGTGCCAGTCCGTCCTCGCGCTTCGTGGCTCTGAGGTTGACCAGTACCCTCACGTCCTTGCCATCGTTCTTGCACTTCAAGGCAGAGGATGGTCCGTCGAAAGTGAAGTCCATGCCCTCGGCTCCTGCCAAGGTATTGGCGGCGTCGGCGAGGCTGCCCACATTGGCGGCTGTACCCATCACCTGGGCGCCTGTCACAACGGCTCCCAAGGAAGAACTCCCTGCTCCTGCAATCATTCCGATACCTCCCAAGGCACCGGCAGCGCTGGCCGCTGTGCTCACGATGGAAGCGAGCTTGCCGAATTTGTTCTTGTGTGTCTCCATCTTGCCGTCTTCCATTGGCAGAGCCTTCAGGCTGTTGTCTGCACCGACTAAGAACATCAAGTCTGTTGCGGTTGTGTCAGGTTCAACGATAGCGGCATCCTGCGCCTTGACGGTTGCGCACAATCCTCCGGCCATCAGCATGAGGACGAATGTGAAAACACGAATCTTGTTCAAATGTTTCATAACGTGATAATGTTGTTGGTGAATAATATGAATTAAAATCTGTCGCTTTTGGTTATACGTTGGTTCTTTATTGCTGCAAAAATAAACATATTCTTTGAAATATCAAACATATTACTTGAATTTGTTAGTCCAGCTTCGTTTTTTGTGCTATCGCCCCATCCCAGCTTCGCTGCTCCCTCCCTTCCCTACTTCTCTGCCATGCCGTGTCTTTCCATTTCGCTTCGCATGGAGTCGCAAGGCTTCGCATTTGCGCCGTCATGCTTCACTACATTTATAGACACCGCATGGCAAACGCTTGCAGCGGGACGGTGCCCTTCCTTTATCTGATGCCGGTCCATGACTGGAGTGAAGACTACGCAAGCTTCGTTTCCTCTCCAGTCATCAACCGCATCCCCGTAAGTCTGGGCTTGTCGCTTCGCCCCACATCCTTTCCCTCCCTTCCCTACTTCTCTGCCATTCCGTGTCTTTTCATTTCGCTTCGCATGAAGTCGCAAGGCTTCGCATTTGCGCCGTCATGCTTCACTACATTTATAGACACCGCATGGCAAACGCTTGCAGCGGGACGGTGCCCTTCCTTTATCTGATGCCGGTCCATGACTGGAGTGAAGACTACGCAAGCTTCGTTTCCTCTCCAGTCATCAACCGCATCCCCGTAACTTTTGGCTTGCCGCTTCGCCCCACCGTTGCAAGGCACCACGAAGAAGGGTCTTGCAGGTGCCTCACAATCCCACCCCGATGATGGGGACTGTGACGTTGCACGCCGCCTAAGTATCGCAGAGTCCCTTGCCCACGCCACAAAGCGGATGACGGCTATTCTGCTTTTCCGACCGCCGACCCATTACCGTCTGCAAACATCCGGCAAAGGCTCGTCGCTCCGCAGAACGTGCCGGCGAATTGACTTCCCTGCCAAGGCGCAACCGCAGCCCGACGTTGCCGACCTCCACTTGCGCTTTCTTGACAGGGAAGACAATTCTATGCCGTCACTGTAGCCGCCGTCCGCTTTGTCCCACCCTTTCCCGAATGCTTTCCAAATCTTCGGAAGTCTAAACTAAGGGAAAAGATTGACTCCTTATTATACCCGTGCCACAGCCACCGCATTGGCAGCTCTTGACATTGAGGGGTATTCCATCTGGACATCGTACAGGTGGAGAATGCGGTACAGGTTGCTCTTGCTACGGTAGCCGGTGCGTTCCATTATCTCCTTAATGCCATATCCGGCCTTATACATGTTGATGACCAGCTTGTACCGTTTCAGCTTACGGTCACTGTAAGTATTCGAGTACAGTTCCGCCTCCAAGTCATCGTGGGCGTTTCGGTCGCGCTTGCTGAACACCCGGCACACCAGGTCCAGCGTGTTGACCGTCTTCGACTCAGGGAACAACTCGTCCAGAGTATCCAGTCCGTCGCCGATGGAGACAATTCGGATGCCCGTCTTGCGGCAAAACTTCACAAAGAATATCATATCGTGGAAGTTGAAGAAGGCGTTGTCGAAGGAAAGCAGCACCGCGCAGTCGCCCTCATGGAGATCGTTGATGAACGCCTCCCATTGCGGCCGTTTCCGTCCCCTGCTGTTTTCCGTATAAAGCGTCTCGCACCCGTGTTCTCTCATCTGCTGGAAAACACTCTCGTCGTGCTCATTAATATGAGCATTACCGATATATCCGATATGTTTCATATTTCTCTGTGATTTATTTACAAAGATAATAAAAAATTCCCACTTATCGGCATATAAGTCCTATTATTATCAAAATATTACGAATTTAGTACCAAAATCCATGTGTTTGGTTCTATTTTCGTGTTTTACAGAACCAATAAGTTGTATATTGAGCGTATAACGCACTATTTTGAGAAGAATTTATTATCTTTGTTGTAGTATCTCACCAAACCCGTATCAACAATGGCAACAACCGGAAAACAACGATTGCAACACCATCATTATCAGTCGGAACGGACAGCGTACCGGCAAGTCATCAATACCATATTTACCGTATTACCCATATTACCCGTATTGACGATAGTCGTCCTTTTGTCAGCTTGTAATAAACCTGACAAATACCAGTTCGACACCAGTCGCAGCGCCGTCGAAACCTACCGCGGTTTCCTCAGCAAAATGAAGGCTACCAAGACCAGCAATACCAAGGAATTTGTCGTGTCATTGAAAGAATGGAAGGAAGTAAACGATACCGTTTACAAGTTCCTCGTTGGTGACTCAGCTTTCATCAAGTACCACAATGAGGCCAACGACTACCTCCTTATCCATGACTCCATCCGCAAGGAGCTGCTCCGTCTCTCCGAGACCTGGCGCTATGGCTACGATGATGTCCTCTCCATCAAGGAGCAGACCAGTGTATATAAAGATGACAAGGAACTGGCCGAAGCCGTTCATGCTGCCACTCCCTTCTTCGCCTCCCTCGACAGCACCGGCACCAGCGTCTGTGACAAAGCTTCCATCCTTAAACGTTACCGCTTCTTCCTGACTACCACCCTCCGCCAGGGCATCAACAGCCGTGACGACATGCTGCGCTTCATCCGCGAGGAAGACTATATGTTCCGCACCTTCCTTCGTCACCTCTATGAGATGGACGACGAGCCGTTGGTCGACATCAGTCAGAACACCGAGGCCATCTGCCGCAACATCTTCATCGCCTCTCGCGAGGGTCGCATCCCGTCCAAGGATGCCGTCGTCTATATGTCCATGCGCACCGTGCGCCGGCTGTTGCAGAACTCCGCCGAGTGCGTCGAGAACATCAACCGTTTGGAGATGAAAGGCAAGTCACAGGGCAATGCCTACCTTTGGATGATCATCCAGCCCTTTGTCAGCATCGACCCGTTCCTGCTGGCCACCCTGACACCGCAGGAGCGCAGCCGCTTCGAGTATATCGTCAGCCAGCTGCCGAAGTCGCGCCGGTTCGCCGACACCTTCGACATCAACCTCAAAGCATTGAACTACCTGCTGCCACAGCAGTTGCTAAAGATATATGTATTATCCATCTAATCCCAAAATGTTATGATTGTAAAGGAAGTAAACAAGTTCATGGCTCTCATGCCATTGATGTTGCCCAAGCTCATTGACAGCAAGCAGTGTGTAGAACCCGACATCGCTGAGGACTCAGCGGTACTGTATTTCAACCTCGAAGAGCGTTTCCCCATCGGAGCGGTGATGGACATGATTGACGACGACCTCGACCTGCTGCTCCTCTACCACGGCACGAAGAAGTCCGAGCCGCGCATCCTCCACTGCTGCTTCTTCGCCAGTCCGAAGCTTGGCAAGAGCATGTTCAAAATCAACCTGCTCACTGCCGCCGACGGCTTTGTGGACAGCGTTGCCGTCACCATCTACGACTCCGTGGATGTCTTCGCCGAGGAGCTCGACAGCGACCTCCTTGCCCACACACTGTCCTTCGACTTCATCGAGGCCATGACCAGTCAGGAACTGTTTTCCGTATTTTGCAAGATGAGCTATGAAACCTGAGTTGCTATATTCCATCGCCGATGTCATCAATACCAATGGTGACACCTATCGTGCCGTGGTGCCCTACGCTAAGCACGACTATATGGTGCAGGAAGGCAGCCGTCTCGTGCGCTCCTCCTGCTATGTGCTCCGTGTCATGCTTGCCGGCAAGCCCAAGAACCATGTCCGACGGGCAGTATGGAACATCTATGAGGGCGACATGGATAAGATTATCCAGAAGATCAGCCGCCGGGACAAGGCCTTTGCTGAGCGCATGAGCAGCTGCAAGCCCTCACCCCGGGATGTCGAGTGGATTGTGCGGCGTGCAACGCTGAAGTCGCTGACGCTGAAAATCTCCAACTCGTCTTACTACCTCTATGTCGGTAGTGACCGTTAATAACAGTAACCCTTATGTATTACCCATATTACTCATAGAAAATCATGACCGCAAAAATACTCTTCATATTACTCATTTCGCTCCTGCCGTTGACCGCTTCCCTTCTGCTTGTCAGCAAGGACCGTCTCACGGTTGTCCGCTGGTATCTGTCCCGCTCTGAGAAGCGTCAGAACTTTGCCGCAAGTCTGTTGGCCATCGTCATCCTTGTCTTCCATTTGGCCTACTCTTTGGTTTTCCCCGTGACGTTTGGTCTGGCTGTCTCTTCGCTCTATGCATTCTTTGCGATAGCCGTCAAACGTAACACGCTGCTGTTGCTGTTCATCCGCTCCTCCACACAGATGTTCCTTGTCATTTTCTCCATCACTGTTCCCATCGGCTTTGTTCCCGGCATGTTCCCCATTGCCTACACATTGGCTGTAGTGCTGATCACCGCTGCCTGCTTTCCCGATATTCCTCAGGATAACCCCACGGAACCGAATACCCCTGCTCAGATTGTCACCCAATAAACGACTACAACGATGAAACAAAAGAAGAACAAACCAACCGTCAACTGGATGGCCATCGGCCATGAACTTATCAACTGTCTCCGAACCAAAGACCGCCATCGTCTCTCACGCTATGATGCCTTCGTATGGCTCATGGAGTCCATCGGCAAGGGCGTACCCGTGCATAACGAGCAAGGCGAGCAGATTCATGTCCTGCCATTCACTGCCTCTTACATGCGTTTGGCTGAGGAGTGGAACTGGGATCGTCATACCGTGCAGCAGTTCCTCGACGAGTTAACCGGCCTCTCTGTTATCTCCCGGCAGCGCAAGGGCAACACCTACGTGTTCTCTTTAGCCAAGAAGTCCCATAAACATCTACTCCTATAATTCTACATTCACTATGCTTCAAATCTTCCATCTGTTCCATTCACTCCTTTCAGGAAACAATGCACTACGTGTCAATTATTTTCTAAGCCGAGCGAGCTTGCTTGCCTTTCTTCACCGGTTTAGTGCAACCTACGGTTTAGGCACGATTTTCCAAATCGCTAAGCCTAATTAGCGTTAACTTACATTAACGCCCTGAGAGCCCCTCCAAGGGAGTTCCTGCGGGGAGCAAGCTCGGGCTGAATAGGTAATAACATTGTCAATAAAAACGAATATGGCAGGAAGAAAACAAGTCATGGACATGCGCTCTGAGACGGGTGGTGTCAGTCAAAAAGAGAGCGATGAGCAGCAACGCAACTGGACTGCCCAGCAGTGGAAAAAGAAAGCCGCTGACAGTCTTGCTAGCTACGACCCTACCCGTGCAAAGCTCAACTTCGAGGTTGCCCGGGGAGGGGTCGTACAGCCTATAGATACATCCAAGAGCATCGCTCAGAAGATGGCTGAGAACCTGGCAGCTCGCGGCATCAGGGATCCGAACAGTAACGCTGACGGTAAACGGAAGTACCGCACCCTTGCCAAGTTCATCTTTGGCGGCAACCGTGAGCGGATGCACGAGCTCGCCTTTGGCACTCAGAAAGTAGATTTGACGAAAGGGGCGGACAACAGTGGCATCACCCGTTGTCAAGAGATCGAGGACTGGGCACGTGACGTATATAACTTCATGGCTAAGCGTTATGGCGAGGATAACATCATCAGCTTCTATGTTCACCTCGACGAGAAGAATCCCCACATTCATTGTACCATGGTGCCGGTCGATATAGCCCGTAACCGTATCTCATGGAGAACAGTCTTTGGCAGTACCATTGAGGCTGAATCGGCAAATATGACTGCCTTGCACTCCGAACTTGTCGAACAGGTCAACAAGAAGTGGGGACTGGAGCGTGGCAGCAATATGGAGGAGACAAAAGCCCGGCACCGCTCCACTGAGGAATACAAACGTGAGCTGGTATCGGAGGTGTGCGACCTGGAGACCACCCGCCAGGGATTGCTCCGGCAGATCCGTCGGGCAGAGATAAAGTTGAAGGGCATCTCGACGATGATTGCCAACCTCCGGGAGCGTAAGCAGGCCATTCAGGACGAGATTGACGAGATCGCCCGTCAGTTTGGTCAGGACGGTTGCGACCATGCTGCCTTGGCAAGTAGGATGGCGGCTTTGCGGAGTGAGTTCGAAGACGTCAAGAGCAAGCTGTCTCTCCGTCAGCAGATGTTGGAAGATGCCGAGCGCACCATCCTCGCTGCCCGTGCGCGTCTTGCTGCGTTGAAACAGGAGCATGCCGAGATACGGGAGCATCTGGGTGCAGACTTCAACTATAAGACCACGGAGCTGCAGAAGAACTTGCTTGCGACCTACAACGACATGGTGGCTTCGTCCTGGGAACCCGTCCGTCCGACGCTCTCCGAGCACCAACAGCATCTTCTCGACGAGTCCGGCTTCACCCATCTCACCGACAATGCCGCCGGTGTCATCAACTGTGCCCTGCTCCTTTCCCTCAACTGCATCCGCGAGGCTACCGCCTATGCCGAGTCCAATGGCGGCAGCACCGTCAACAACACCGGCTGGGGACGTGACAAGGATGAGGATGACGAGCAGTGGTGGCGACGCTGTATCGCCCGCTCAGCCGCCATGATGCGGCCGGGTGGGAAGAAGCGGCAGAGAGGGCGGTAAGATGGGTAATATCAGTAATATGGTGATAGCCTTTCCTGTATTACCTGCTCAGAACCTTACCGTCATTTTATCCAACAGACGCTTGTCGAGCGCGTGCTTGTTCAGGAAGATATAGGTGGTGTACATCGCCACGAAGCTCTTGCTGAGATACCAGATGCCATGGTAGTTGCCATAGTCGCCCCACGAGTTCTTCACCATATAGTATTCCTTGCCGTTCTTGTCCTTCGCTGTACCGAAGATCAGCATCACGTGGTCGTAGGTCGACTCCCACGTATCGAAGTATTTCTGCCGCAAAGCCTGTGTCGGCGTCACCTCCGGTGCATCCACGCCGAGACTGTCGAGTTTGCTCTTCTGCTGTGCCTTCGGCAGTTTGAGCCACCGCTCCGCGTCGCTTCCTGCCAGAGAGTACGCTTTCTGCTTGTCCAAGGCCAGACCGATGCCACTCCGTGAGAAGTTGTCTCCACTCACATCTCCGCCCCATGCCACGCAGTAGCCGTGGGCAAGGGCATTGTCGATGACCGTCATCATCTGGTCCAGCGGAATGTTGAAACTCGGACGCGGGCGCCATTTGTAAGGTGCCTCTATCACCATCCACTTGTTGAAAGGATGGTGGGTGTAACTGGTCACACTGACATAGTCGTCCCAATCAAGTCCGAGACTCGCTGCAAACGACTGCGGGGTATAGCGTTTGCCCCCATAGCTAAACTCCTTCTGATAAGTGCCAAGATAAGCATCCAAGATACCCGTCATGCCCTGCCGCCACTGCGTCGTGATGGAGGTCTGCTTGCTGTCAGCATAGTTGTTGACATACGCTTCCAAGGCAGGGAAGAACTCGTTGAAATTGGCGAGACTGTCGCCTACCATCGCTCCCGGTCTTGTCATCGCCTCTTCCGGCACGATTCCGAAGCGTTTGATGACACTCACCACGTCGTCGCAGGAGCCGCCTTCCGAGAAACGGCTGCTGCCATGCATGCGGATATGGTAGTCGGCACAGTCGAGATAATCCTGATATGCCACATACATCTCGGCGAGGTCCACCGTCTTGCCCGTCTTGCGCAGGATCTCACTCTCCAAGAATCCGCAGGTGGCATAGTCCCAGCACGTCCCACTTCTGTTCTGATCCTTCACCGACGTTATCGCGTTGGCTTTGATGGTTGTGAATACCGGTGCTTTGCTTTGGGCAAAACCGGCCAGTGCTGTCGTTGCAAAAGCGACTGACAATAGCATTTTCAATGGCGTCATCATAACTGTAAATTTTATGTTGTTCAAATATGATTTTATTAAAATGTGCACTATTGGCCGTTGTGTGATACTTTATATATTCTTACCTTTGCATCCGGAAACCTGCCTGTAGGCGGTCAACTGTTCTGCACGCACTTCGTCCCTCGGATGCACGCATCTCTGAGGTGTCCTTACGAAAGCTAACAGCCCGCCAGCTTGAATCAGCAAGTGTGAGAATGCTGCACGAATCTGGCTCTACGACGTGCCTGCACGAACGAATGCCCCTGTACGATCACTCATCCTCCGCTTGCTGAAGGTTTCTTAAATACATCTAAAATGGATTTAATTGTGACATATTGAAGTATCATGAGTTATGTATTAGTCTCATTGTCTTGCTCTTGAGATTTCAAGATGATTTTTTTTATATCTTCTAATAACTTTTCTTTCTTAGTATATATCTTGCTGTAGTACGTATTCGGTAATTGATATGTTGTTCGGCTAAAATATAAAACTTTTATACCATGCTCTTTACACAATTTAAATTTTAATCTATCTTTATAGCTCTGCACCTCAAAAGCTTTTTCTCCACCAAAACCTTTTTTAGGAGCAAAGTGTTGTTCACCTTGACATTCTATCGCTATATTATATTTTGGCAAAAATAAATCCAAAGGCATTCTTCTCGAAGTCTTAAGCCATGAGAATTCCTGTTGTTGAATGACTTCTGCATCTAAATTATTTGTCAAGTAATGGTAAAGGCTTAACTCTAGAATTGATGTAAAACATTTCGGGCATCCACAACCACGTAAGTGCTCTATTGGCGATACTCTGAATTTACCATGATATTTACACTTAACAATGACGTGTTTGGTTGTGTTCGAGAATACTGTCTCGTCATAATCATAATAATCGCCATAAATACTCTTAGCTTCTTGAATGAAAGATTCAGTAGTTCTAAGTCGACCTATACATTTCGGACATCCCTGTCCTCTTACATGTTTGAAGGGAGTTTGCTTAAATATATAATTATGTTTTTTACAAATAATACGTACTGGTGTATTTTGATTCACATAATCTTCCCTCACATATCTGTAATCAAAATCATCCCCATGGATAATTTTAGCAATACGTAGAAATTCATCTACGCCATAAGCTATACCGGCCCTTTTTGTTGATAATAATCTCTTGGCGATTGACCTTTTTTCTACTTGTCTTTCTCTGAATCTTTTTCTATCATCCAAAGCTTTTTCAATATTGAATCTCAACCTCGATCTTTCTTCGTCTTCACATAAAGGACATCCATGACCATTAAGATGAGTCTGTGGAAGCATAGAAAAGACATAATCGTGTTTCTTGCACTTAATATTAATTTTGGTTCTATAGGACTGATAATCGGTTACAGAATAATCGTAGGTGTCCCCCCACACAGCTCTTGCTTTCATTACATACTCTTCTGTAGAAAGTGCAGATTTAGCATGGTGGTGAGAATTACTTACACATTCTGGGCAGCCACCATATTCATTTCTTAAATGATCAAAGGGGGAAATTTTGAACCATTTGTTATGTTTTTTGCATCTTATCTTTATGTCTTTTGTATAAGATACATAATTTATATTTGTGTAATCAAATTTGTCTCCGAATTTATTATGAGCACGCTTCAAAAATTCATTTTTGTCGATACTCTGATCCTTACCAAACTTTTCTCTATAGCATTTAGGACATCCACATTCCGATTTCAAATGATTGTCAAATATCATTCGAAATTCACCATGAATAGGACAAATTATAGTAACAGGTGTATGGCTGTTGCAATAATGAACTTTACTATAATCAAACTTATTATGAAATTTGAGCTTAGCCTCTTTTATATATCTTATTTGTAATATTTTTGCTTTCAAATTGTGTTTGACGTTTTCACTCTCTTTCCTACACTCTGGACAACCTTGCCTTTTCATTATAATATGCGAGAAAGGAGTCTGAGTAAAACAAATGTTATGCTTTTTACATTTAAAGATAACTTTTGTTTTAGAGTTCTTATATTCCACTTGAGAATAATCATAAGAGTCTCCCCAAATCTCTTTTGATTCGTTAATGAATTCTTCTATAGTTTTCTTTTTCATATTTTCGATATTAGAAAGTTAGAGCACCTTCTAAGTTGTGATAAGTAAACATTCTTTCTTTAGACTTAAGAAACTTAAGCCGACTTTCTAACATACCAAATAAAGATCTCTCATATTGAAGCTTAGCTTCACTTACTTTTTTATCCACAATATTTAGTAATTTTATTTCTTCATATGATGTCACTCCGTTAATCTGAAAAAGAGTTCTAATCGTTGGGCATATTCCTTTTTCTGAAACCTTATACGGAGGTATGACATAATTAATGAATAGCTTCTCATGCCCTTTATATGAAAATAGGAGATCTCGTTGGTTTTGGAAATTAGATGCATATCTTATTCCACATATGAATGGATTTTGTTCTCGTGGGAGATTTCGTGTAGCTACTAAGCAGTCCATTATCAGTTGTGGAATAATATATTCAGGGAAAAATTTACCACCCCTGTCCAGAACTGTGAGTTGGCAAGAGATAATCAAAGGAAGTGTTCTAAAATCATCTATTATACGTCTATCATTGGGGAGTATTAAATCTATGAATTTCAAATTTTTTGATACTGTAAAAATGGCTACATTTGAGTAGTCAATATTTTGTCTCTTGGTTTCTTCCCAACAACCATAAACAGAAGATCCAAGATATAGTGAAGGAAGTCCGGTTACACTATATCGTTCATTTCCCACTATATGTCGGAGCTCAAAAGGAATATGATACATTTCTTCCGGAAGAAACTGCGTGTAGTGATTAACACATCTCATTCTATAAAGAACAGAATCTTTATGCAAGGTCGATATTTTCATATTCGGTTTATTTTCAGGAAAATAAGCTTTATAAATTTCTTTAAAAGCCTTATATCTTTCCCCATTGAAAAATAGCTCTATTGCTGTCAAGATAGAGTCTGCATAATTGTCAAATTCCTTTCTGTCTGTTGCCGTTAGTTCTTTTGATATTGCTTGATAAATATACTTCAATCTCTCAACAAATGACGTATTTGTATCAAGATTTTCATTCATGGTGTCTATAACCTCTTTATAATTCATATTGTTAATGTATTTACATAAATAATTTTGGCTCTGCAGCTATTTGTATATCTTCTTCCTTCGGCAACTTATATTTCACCGATCGGTCTTCAAGGTATATGTGATTAAGAGTATAAGCAAGCGACTCAAGAGTCTTATCTCTAACCTTTGGTTTCAGCTCACACTCCCAAACTGTGATGCAGTGCCACCCCATCTTTGCAAGCTGCCGTTGCTCTTCCTTATCGCGCTCCTTGTTCCGCTGAATTTTCTTTCGCCAAAAGTCTATGTTGGTCTTCGGCATTACAAAGTACTTGCAGCCTTCGTGACCATGCCAAAAGCAACCATTGACAAAGATGCAAGTACGATACTTCCGCAACACGATATCCGGATGGCCGGGAAGTCGAGGATTATTGAGACGATATCGGAAACCTTGCCCCCACAGATAACGGCGCACAAGAACCTCAGGCTTCGTATTCTTTGAATGAATAGCAGCCATATTTTTGTGCCGTTGCTGTGGTGTGCGAGTGTCCATAGTTACATGTCAAAGTAATCGGAATCGACTTTCTTCAACTCATATGTCTTCGTTGTAGATACACCGAGATTATATTGAATCATCAACTCTGCAAGTTTTATGCCATTGATAAGTGCTATTGCAGGGTTCTTTGACTCTGTACCTACCGTTTTGGCATCATCGGTGAAGTCGGAAGTTGTGATAAACACTCCCTTCTTACCTCCATGTCGGGAAACAGCACCTAAGAAGGAATTGATAGTGTCGTTGCTAATCTTACTTTCTTTCTGGTAGCGTTTGGCTTGGATGTAAATACGGTCAAGTCCAAGCTTGTCCTCATTGATGATACCGTCAATACCACCATCTTTGGTGTATCGTGTCACCTTACCTACACCATATCCCATTTTTTCCATCAGTTCTACCACTAAACGCTCAAAGAACTTCGGCGTCTGTTCGAGTACCTTGTCCAAAAGATCTTCTGCCAATTTAGTGTTGAGTATCTGAAAAGAGCTTTCTATTTTATCTTCAGGGGTAGATATATCATCTGTAGACTCTTGGTGATTATCCTTGGGCTTTTCTATAGTTTTGCCACTGCCAACTGAAAATTGCCTAAAGTTACTTGATAAAGATGACAAGAGCTTCGTTGTAATCTTTTCAGGCTTAGTGTTCAGGAAGTCTTTGCCGGCTTTGGTTATATGGTAAACGCCGCGCTTCTCAGATCCTGTCAGCCCTGCTTTCTTCAAATATGTCATAGCCCAATTGGTTCTGTTCTTTACCTTCGTCTCAACTCCACTGGGTACAAGTTCAGCCATGTCGTCTTCATTCAGATGAAAGTGTTTACCCATCTGATCGACACATTCCCTAAGAGAATGGTCTTTCCCATCCGCAAGGTATTGCAGGAATGGGAGCATGAATGATTCAAAATTTGGTACCATAACGTATATTGTTTAAATTATTTCTTTTTCTCTTCAAGCAACTCCTTCAAAGTAGTGAAGTAAGTCTCTTTCTTCCTTGGATTAAGATTCTTCTTCAGATGAAACTCCTGACCGGCTGAACCATCGATGAACGTTATTGGTCTACTGTCCTTTAGGTCGTACACGAGATAGATGTCACCATGAGGCTCAAATCCTAAGTGTTCGAGGTCGTCTCTTGCCATGATTCTCGGTCCTTTACCTATCAGTTGATACAACTCAACCTTTGAGTCCATATACAACAGCAGATATTTACAGTAGATATACCCTGGCTCCAAGTGCAGCGACCCCTTAAGTCCCTGACGAACATAATAGAGCTTATTATCCTTGGTCAATTGCCACTGCTTTGCTGACCGGCAATAACCTACGAGTACAATACTTTCCTCATCTTCTGGGCTGAAGGTGTAGTCAAGTCCCCTCTGCGGTATGCTGTCCTTAATATGCTCCACAACACTTTCCTCTAAGAGTATCTCACGAAGATGCTTCTCAAGCAGTCCACACTGCACTAAGTCGGCAGAGTGATCTTTGTCGGCGGGCAACAAAGGGAATGCGCCAATATTCACCTTCTTAATACTCTTGTAGAAATACCGGTCTTCGATCTTGCTGCCTTCCGCTCTTCCAGGGAATAGGATGTAACCTCCGATTATCTCCTTCCCTTGAGGACGTCTGTCCTCATCCATCGCGTAATAGATGGCATCGCGGTACCGGTGCATCTGATTGATAGCATCAGGCAGAGGGTAATCAGCGATGTCAAGGTCTGCACCATCATCAACCTCACCCTGGCTGATATCATCCTGTACTCTGTATTTGGCATCATAGAGATAAGTGAGCACAAAGCCATCAGGTTTGACGATGTTGACAACGATGTCGGGACGTTGCTCAGTTGTTGTTGTCAACATCTCCTTCGTTCTTCGGTTGTAAGTATGCTGATACTGCAACTGCACTGTATCGCCGTTAGGTGCGTCGAAAATTATCTCATGCTGCATCTTACTGTCAACAAAAGTGTTGATCATTTCACCCTTGTTCTCATGGACGTGCTTCTGATCTTTCAAGTCCAGCCCGAGTACTTTAGCGATAAGACGCTTCATGATGAGGAAACACCAGATTTCATAGAGCTCCCATATCTTTTTCATACCGATATCGGTTTCGCCTTCAATCAAATCGATAGAATTCTTCAGCATCAGCCAAGCTTTGTAGACTTGGCTATAACCGCTGCGTTGAGTAAGCACAGCACTCTCTTGGCGGAAGCCTTCAAACTCTCCCACCTTCTTAAAGAACGGATCGGCAAGAAGCTGCCTGAAAGTTCTGTCATAACCTTCCATCTTATCAATCTCTTCCTTTGCCATATCCTTGAAGAGATTGCCTGCCTCGCCAAACACTTTTCGAAATTTCTTGCTCAGAACGCGGAGTGAGTATTTTATAAATCTGTTCTCACGCGTATTCGTTGTGTTCTCTGTCAGTTCATTGCGGTACCACTGCTTGTCTGCATCTGTACCAAGATCGCGGTATCGCTCTTCCTCACGCTGACTCCACCGGCGTATCTTTTCCGGACGGGAGTAGTAGACATGGCGCACGCTTCGGTTGTTAGGGCGAGTCATGACGAACCTGACGTTCTTGAAGTAGTTATCGATAACATCCTTGAAGATGCTCAACCAAATGATGCTGTTGTTCTTTTCTGCTCTTGTTGTCGAGAAACTGCTGAAGGTAAGTGTCAGATAGTCGAAAACATAGTTCTCGTATTCTTCGTTGATTAGTGAAATTATCTGATAGAGATCATTCTTGGTGTCGAGTTTAGGCGATGCCACGTACATCTCGAATGAGTCTTTCTTCAGTTCTCCCTCTTCGTTGCGGTATTCAAAGGAAAACTTAAACTTTCCCGGAGAGTTCATGAAGTCGATGCTTCCGACAAGTATTCCGGTATGTGTTCCCGTCTTATAGAACTTGAAGCCTTCTCCAACGCTCTTCAGCTGATGAAGAACTCTCGGCTTATGTCGGTCGCTCTCTGTGTTCTGCAAATGCCGGAATTCTACAGCAAACTGATATTCGTTAGTTTCAAAGATTACCGGATGCACGGAAGGCCACTCTCTGCGTTCCACTTCAGAATTGAGACAAGTCATCTTCGGCAGGTCTCCAAAAGGAAAATACAGTGACAGCTTTCCTTCTCTACTTGACTGATAGACACAGTATTTCTTAGCCATGTCTGGCACTCTCCGAAAGAAACGTTGCCAGGCATAGTCAATCGTTGCTGTACTTATGGTCAGCAGATAGTCCTCACAGTCAAAAACTGCAACATCCATAAGCTCTTAATTCCAGAAACTTGTAAATCCGCTCTTGTCTTTGCCAAAGCGACTGATCATGAACTCTATCTTGTTTGCACTGTCATTCCATGAATAGTCTGCACATCGGGATGCCAGCTTGCTCAGACAAATGCTGCACTTATCATAGTCTCCCTCGATACGGGGCAGTACCTTCTGCATCAGGATATCATCGAACACTTTGCTCAGATTGTCATTGATCTTGCTGCTGTCTTCTCCCTTCTCCTCAAGTCTCTTCTTTAGTAGCTTTTTAGAGCGATAGAGGAGAATCGTCTCATTGAGAATACGGTAACTGATCTTGAAAGGAGTACCCTCCATATCTTCGTTGATGCCATTGATGAAAGAAAGTATATCATTTTCCTCTTCAGTAGAAAGATTAAAACGTCTGCTTTCGATCATCTGAGTAGCACGCACCTCGTCACTGATAAAGTACTCTCCGGGAAGAGGATTCTTAACATAATACAATGGAACATCCTTCTCAAAATAGTCTTCCCCAAATGTGCCAACGACTGTCTCGAAGGTCATAGCTCGGTCAATCACTTTACGTGAGAAGGTGTTCGTAGTGTCGTCCATGTTAACGGTACCGATGATGATGACATTCTGAGGAATGGTTAGACCGTTATTCTTAAGATCATCGACAATGTCTTGACGTTCAAAAGCCTGATCTTTTCTTTCTGGACTTAAAGCATTAACATCATCTTCTTTCCATTTAGGATTTACGGGGGTAAGTCCCAATTTCATGAAGATATTGAAGTCATCTGCGTATTCATCATTAAAGACGCTGGCAGGTACCAATGGATCGGTAACAATACGTCCGTCCTCTGTGCGTTTTCTTGACTCTATAACGCTTAGGAAATCTGCAAAATATTCTTCGACTGGCGCAAGATTCATTTCATCGAGACAAACAAAGAATGGTATATTCTTGTTCTCATAAGCCTTAGCCTTGATCAAGAATCTCATAAAGTCAGTAACATAGTAATTCTTGTTGACTGATGAACGAAATCCGGTAATATCAGTAGCGTCATGCCAATTAGGCTTAACACTGACCAAGAGATAGTTGCCTGGTGATGTTTCTGACGTATTCAGAAATCCATCACAAGGGCAAGTCGCATAAGCAAGCTGCTTCACCAACAGACTCTTTCCCGTACCGGAGAAACCTCCTAAGATTAAAAAAGGTTTAGTCTTGATGGCAGATATATATTTATACTGCTCAGATTCTATCTTGGTTCTTTCTTCTGTTGGTTCAATAGGGGTAGACACCTCTGGTCCATCACTTATGCCGCCAACAATATCAAAGAACTTCTTTTTGTCGTTTCTTTCTAAAGCTTCCTTCATGATCTCTTTATAATTTGGTCGAAGTGTTACTGTATTAGCCGAATCTATCGTCAATGCCTTTGAATATTCATTTAGAACGTATCTTAGATTTGGGATGTTTCCAACTATCTCACCCCAAATATTATAACAGATAGAATCTAAATTGCTTTCTTCCGGATTCTCTTCTAAATACGATATGATAGATGTAAGTACATATTTGGGCTCACATCCCGAAGCGAAACTTTTGGTATAGGGATTCGGCATATAATAATGCCATACCCACTTCTCCATATATTCCGCTGCTTCTTTTGCTGTAATGTCATGGTCAAATCTTGGAATGTACCTATTGTTATCAATACAGTACAATCCCAATTGACAGGCTAATTGATAAGCAGTTTTTAAAAAACTTTCACCATATATAGAATGTCCCATTTTATAGCGGAATTGATATTCCGTCATTTCTTCCTTAGGCAACTGACTAACGAGTTCTACAACAGTTGGAATCTTAGCCATTCGCCATTTCACCAAGCCATCTCCCATATTACCTTACATATTGAGCGTTAATTCTATTTCCTTCAACAGAAGCTATTAAGTGTCTTCTTCTTCCTGTAAAATATGGATATAAGATCTTATTGCTTACAAAGCCATTAAATTCTTTAGAGATAGAGTACTGATTATCTCCGGTTCTTTTCATTATCAGAAAATCACCTTCCTTAATTTCCATAGTTCTGCACATCTGCTTGAATTCGCCGCCGAAACGAAGATCAGTGGCATTATTAAATGTCACGGTATAAGTATATCCCTTTCCATCTATCTGGAAAAAGCTACATTCATTACCTTCGAAGAAATCATAATAGACATACGAGGTCAGACTTACCTCGTGTGTCATATCATGTTTCATTATTTTTCTGACGTATACTTTCATAAGACTCAATTTTGACTTACCCAATAATGAACGAGAGCTTGCTCTCTTCTCTCTACTTCCGCTAGTATATCAGGATCAAATTGATGAGGTATTCGTATCTTCTCTATAGAAGGGTCTCGCTCAACGGAACTGTATCGAATTCCTCCTGTCATGCGATCTATCAATTCCAAATAATCACCTCCTAGGATTTCCAACTCTTTTTCATCGAGCAGTCCTTCCTCGCATGCAATCTGAATTGTCCATTGTTCTGCAAAAGCTCTTGCAACTCCTGGAAAGGTCTTACTGCGCCATTTCTGCCGTTCTTCCTTTGATTTTGTTTTGGTAAGACCATCGGAATACCATTTCGGCTGCGATTTCCCGCTACCGAAGTATATGCGTTCACCGTGATCTTCAGTTTCCTTTGATGGATGCAGAGGACGAAGATTCTTAAGCCATAGGCAAGTATTCTTTGAGTATGGATCACCAAACATATATGGCTGTACCGACTGGTCTGGTTTTCTCCATCTTGTACTCATTACTCCTACAGGATTCTCTATAGCAATACGACTGACATTTGCTGAAGCCAAAAACATAAAGAATTTTGCACCGTCTTCTTGATCCTGTTTTCTCGTTGGAAAACTTGGATGTGGTCTTCTTTCTTCTATTGGCTTATCTTTATCTCTGGGATCATACATCCATTTAGCACCACTGACTGCTAAGAATGTACATGGCGGATGTCCGATCATTATATCCCAATCACCGTCAATAATTGCTTCCTTTCCATTTTGTAATGTAAGGTCAGTTTTGTCTAGTACCTTAGCTACATCATGGTCAAAGTGCCATTCAGGATGAGGGTCTGCGATGTCATTGCCAAACATAGTACCGCTACATTTGAACAAGTCACAACTATATGCATTCTGGCCTAACTTCCTAAATGCACGACATGTTGCCTGGCTTTCTTCGCACGCAACTAATATATTAAGTTTTCTCTTCATCTTTCTTTTTTGATTAGTACAGAATACATTGATTCTGCAATACTTTTGGCAAACAACACAGGGACAGCATTGCCAATCATCTTATAGCAGTATGGCTTAGACGCTACAAACCTGTAATCCATAGGAAAGGACTGTAGAAGAGCTGCCTCTCTTATTGTTATTGTCCTCAGTTGCTTAATGTCCGGATGTATAAACATGTACCCATCTTTGTGCAAGTGCGCAACTATAGTTGGCGAAGGCTTATCCCATTCCAAATTCCTATATTTAATGTGATTTGACGTATGGCCTGTGATCTTTGTATAGAAAGCCTTCTTCTGCTCTTGAGAATAAGTGTTCATATTATGCGCCAACCACTCTTTGAAAAGCTTTTGATCACGCAATCCATGATAGCGTGGAATATGAAGATCCACAGGCTCTCCACTAATCTGTTCATGCGAGACATTAGATCTGCCAACTTTAATTATTTCCTTTCTTGGATATAATCCAGGCAGGTTTCCAATAGCATCACGGACCGTTTTGTGCGGTCCTTTCATCTTATGTTCCGTAAGACTCTTATAGAATTCTTCGACATCATATTGTGATCCTGACTGAGAGCCTATAATGATAATTCTGTTGCGTTTCTGAGGAACACCATAATCTTCTGCACAGTATATTGAATTCTTTAATGTTTCTGGAGTCCTAATATCATAACCTATAGCTTTAAACGCCTCATATATGCGCTCTCTTACAGGCTTGTCTCCGGGACATGCGCTAAGTAGCCCCGGAACATTCTCAAAAACGAATGCCTTGGGCTTAAAATAGTTAACAATCTTTACGAAGCTTTCGAATAGATAATTTCTGTAGTCAAACTTCATTCCTGTTGGAGACTGAGCTCTTCCCGCTATGGAATATGCCTGACATGGTGGACCGCCGATAATGAGATCAACCGTAGTGTCTCCAATAAGCCCGGCAAGACCATTCTCTACTATATCTTTATGATTTTCCTTTTCATAAAGTTTCTTTGTATCTTCAGTCCAATGTCCATGAATCAGCTCTTCAGTTTTTTGGACGTCAAATTTGATGACTCTCTTTTGTGCATCCTCTTCAGAGTGCCCCCATTTATCAATTAGGCGTTGACGCAGGGTATTGATCATAGGCGACTCCCATTCAACGTGAGCTAAGCCTATGAACTTGCCTGTTTCCAGAAATCCCTCGGATAATCCTCCGCAACCAGCAAACAGATCAATGAAAGTATATTTCTTAGTATTTGGCATTACTTATTTTCTTAGAGACTAATTGATTTATTTTGGACATCACTGATGGACTTGATATTTAGCAATGTGGGCTTCAGACTCATTAACTTATTGTAGAAATAATCCCTCGAAAGAGCAGACAACATCTTGGTACCGCCGAGCATGTTGAAGTACCTCGATATATATTGTCCTCTTGCATCAAATGCTTTATCAAAAACATCTGGATTATCCAATAAGAACTTTAAAACTCCTATCATTGCTTCTCTATGTCTTATCAAACCAAGTTCTCCGAAACGTAATGTTCTGAAATCTTGGCTTCGGAACAATATTTCTGTTAATTCGAAAGGATTGGACTCTTCTTCATCATAAGTCAAATAAACATGCCACCACAAGCCTGCAAAGGTTGTACGCATAAAATGTTGATTCTCATGCCAATGGTTAAGTATATATTGCTCATCAACATCATCCGTCATTACCTTTGGCCATCTCTTCTGTACATACGGAAAGAGGTCAACATGACAGAGATATACCCATAGATCAGGAAGTGAAGCTACTAACGGTGTAAGGTCCTTATATGCCTTAAACAATTCGACAGCTGATTTGAAATCATCTGTCGGATCCATGCGGTCTAGCAATCCTTCCGGCTGATAGACGTTAGCCAATCTTTTAACTTGGGTTGCATCGTAAGGGAACTCTTCCTGCTGGTAGTCAGAAATATTGACATTCTTGCGAAGCATATCCATATATGAATGTTTGAATACTTTCTGCAGTTCCATGGCTTATATCTCTGTTTCTTCGTTCATACTATCATTGATTTTCTCCAGGCTGTCGAGCAGTCGCTTGTAGGGATCCTGTAACAGGTCATCTGCAAATCGATAGACCATCATCATATCATCTTTCAACGTGTCAATGTCATACTGACAGAATTCCGGTTCCTGCATACGCTGTATCAGACTGTCAGACCATACCTTACCTGAGTCAGCGTAATCTGCGAGGTTGCTGATGGCATAAACAAGGGCGTTGTGCACCAATGATGAGTGGATGACCTCTGGGAAGGCATTGCCTATTCGAAGGTACTGCTCATAAAGGTCGTGAGGCAGTTCTATCTGGATTTTGTCTTCATCGAGATTGAACCACGTTTTTTCTATTCCATTGGCAGCCTCCACAATCTGCATGAACGATCCGGCAGCAAAAAGCTTGTCGAACTTGATGTTCGTGTTGTAGAAGGAAGAAGGAAACACTGCAAGCAGGTCACCCTTTTCCAAGTCAAACGTGAAGCCGTGATAGTCTTCATTGAAATCAGGATTGGCATAGTTGCTGATGTCCTCCTTCACCGCAATGAAACAGTAAAAGTTGATACGTCCGTTCACATCCTTTCTTTTCAGATGGATTTCGAAGTGCGGCTCTGCCGAGTGAATGCAACGTCTGAGGTAGGTCGTATTGCAAGTAATCTCACAGGCATATTCTGCCTTTTCCTCGGCTATCAGCTCAGAAATCATCTGATTGCGCTGAGTCAGGTCGACATGGAAGACAAATTCTGTTGCGGTCTTCACAGGATCTGCCATTCTGATGCAGTCATCCTCAAGCAGAGGGTAGACGTCATCATTGTTTCCGAGTACCGGGTATGGTAGGGATATATTGTTAAACTTCATGTATTTTCTCCGCTGTCATCTTTAAAGTGTGCTTCATGTTGTCGGTAAACTTAATACGCATACGCGTATGGCCTTCCTGGACATGAACTCCCTGAATGATACTTCCGTTCACTTCTCCTTCTGTGGTCTCCGCCACCTGAAGTTCTTCATCACTCTCTTCACCTACGGCAAAGAAGTGGAGCCTAACATTATCGATCTCTTCGTCCGAATGGAGCACGACATAATGATAAATCTGTCCGTTTTCATTTTGGCCGAATGTTCTGTATTTCACGTCTACAGGCGTGGCATATACTCCCTTTTGCCCGGCATCATCCTTGGTATTGTTCTCCGATGTATTTCCGGGCTTAGGTATGCCACCTCTCTCTTTGACCTTCTTCTTGCCATGGCCTGAACGTAACTTTCCGCCTGTCGATGGCGTAGCCGTGTCCTGCTTGGCTATCATGACATGCCCGGTCGAGATATTCGTCGAAGGCTTCTGTATAGTAGGATTGTCTTCTTCATCAGAAATATCTGTTTTATACGATGTTCCATCGTCCTTCACATTGCCCGTTGGCTCTCCTGTAATTGACTCGTTGGTATCATCATCGTTGTCCTCATCATATTCCGTCGGTATATAAAGAAATTCTTCCAAGCCCTTGATGTTGATGGCTTCCTGGTTGTGTGTCGCGAATGTATCGGAGATGCTACGAGAAATGAAATCTTGAAGCACTTGTAGCGTTGGATATCCCTGGGGAGCCGTTCTTCCTGCTATCTTCCAGTTACCTGCTTTCCATTCGTCGTGAGATGGATTCTCCATCTTACGCAACAGCTCATTGCCTTTAGGGTCGTCACAGAGGAACACTCCGTACATCCCGTAGTTAGTATGGGGTCTTTTACAGAATACCAACATTTCCAAATCGCGCATGTAGGCCACCTTATCCGTGGCTCCCTTCTTTTTGTTGATCCAGAGCTTCACGTGTCCGAGCATTGGAAGATTCTCTTCGTAGAGGACATACTTGTTCGATGTCCCGCTCAAACGCACTGCTTCAAAATAAGGGCGTGGATTATAATTGTTGGTCTTCCTCGTGTTGTCGTCTTCATCCGGGAAGGTCTCTTCCATCAGCTCTGCAATATTGTCCCTTGTGATAGTGACCTCTCCACCTATAATGACTTTCAACCTGTTATCAAGTATCGCCATCCAGAAATTACGGAGCACAGCCTGTTTCATCTCCTTTATGGCTTCTTCCTCACATGTCGGGTCAAAGCCAAGTATATTGATGTCCGTTCCTGGCTCTGCACGACGGAACTGAGCCGGTATTTGCATTTCGTCCTCGATGGGCCTACCGTTATTGCAGTCGTAATAGCCTACAGCCATCTTCTTTACACCTCCATAAAGATGGGTGCACAGTGACGATATTCCCTCGAAATACTTATCCATTCTCTGAGTGCATGTACTCACGATAATGGTACTGATCGGAGAAAGGAGAAAATAGGCCGCTTTGCCGAATCCGAAAGATCCACCCGCAGCCTCATTGCTCTTGGCACTTACACCTGCAGAGCGCACGAAGGCATAGAATGATGTGGAAGTGTCATCATCCTTATATTCCATACCTTTCGTATTGTAGTCACTCACACGGATGTAGGATATGTCCTCGTGGTACTTATTCTCGCCATCAAACCATTTAAGCATAGGCTTATAGATGGCCTTAGCATTTGCATTGTTTGGGAAATAATCAAGACAGCCCTGGATGTGATCCTGTAGACGGAAGAACTCTGGGTAGTCATTCCCTTTCATCTGTCTGAACGAATACTCCACCACGACAGGTTCGCTATCGTCATCGACAGCATCCAGAGAATTCTGTATACTCTCCCTGACAAGCGATGCGTATGGGTATCGTTTGAAGCTCTGCTCCATCGCATTGTTTGGCCCGATCTCTTGACCGTTTGGTTGGTCAGAGAAATACCATTTGCAATCCTTTTCTCTTCCTGACATATTCTTAACCCTTGTCTATATTCGTATTATCTTTACGTACAGCTTCCTGCTCTACATTTTCATCCACCAACAACTCTTGGGGTGTGACCTCAAGTGCATGTGCTATATCATACAAAATGGGTATTGGCGGTTGAACAACGTTGTTAACATACATGTTCACCGTTCTAAAGCTTTTACCGATTTGCTCGGCAAGCCATACCTGCTTGATTCCTTTTGCATCTAACACCTGCTTGATTCTGTTGTATTGCATGGACGCTGCTAATTTTTGTGCAAAAATAGGAAATAATATTGGAATAAACAAGAATAATACTAATTAAGTTTAGCTTAGTGAAAAGAGATGCAGTCACACAATTTTTTTTCTTGTGCTAATTAACTTTAAGTCAATCATTTTAGACGTATGAAGGATGTTGACTATTCTAAGCCATCTTTCAAAAAATATATAGCGAGAATGTTTTCTTTTAACGATAGAATACTGTACCTTTGCATAAAGTTCATATTAACTATTTGAAAGGTATGATAATAGATACATATACTGAAAAAGAGATTCTGAAAGAGTTGATTTCCGATTATATAACAGAAATCAAGGCTTCCATGAAAAAGAGTGCCAAAAAATATCTTGATAATCATAAATCTTTCTGTTTATTCAATTACCAACCAATAACACTGATTAAGAAAGTTAGAACTAAGTCAAATAACATTTGGTCCTATACTATTGACATAGACAGGCGAAATAAAGCCCCTTGGTATGGCTCTGCGTGTTGCATTACGGAAAGCAAGAAAGGAACAAAAGATTATTATGTTTTAAGAGGGTTAAATGATAAACCATATTTTGTGCAGATGTCAACGCATGTTGCTAAAAGAATGCTTCAACGAAATATTTTTGGCATAGATGACATAGATTGTATGCCATGTCTGACTTTTCAAAAACATGAGACTGCTGTATGTGTAAACAATGCGGATTTTGATTATTTGAAGATTCTTAACAAAATAGATAATGTAGAGAATGACCAAACAATTCAGAAGATGATCTTCACCCTCTATGGAGCTTATTTTGGATATGTTTCAAAAGAAGGAAATGTCTATTTAAAGACGTACATTAACCCACAAATGTCAGTTAGTGGTATTAAAAAGAAATCAGATGGCAGCGATGTCTTGGATAAGGAAGCCATGTTGAGTTATTTCGGCTCGACATTGCATATATACTATAACAAGCAATTGTATGATGAGGAAAGCTTAAAATTTTTATATAAAAGTTTTCCTGAAGGAGAAGAAATAGACATTAGTAAAGCCAAAAACTTTCGATTATTAAAGCCATAGATTGAAATTATAGTAAAAAGTTGCCCATATTTTACGAGCAACTTCGACTAATGTGATTTTTATAGAATATTCTTTAGCTATTCCCTCAGCACCAACATCGCGAACCTGTTGGCCTCATTGGACTTGAACTCTCTGATGCCACCGAGACTGACAGCCTTCATCTGCGACTTACTGATACCGTTGTTGATGAACTGCTTGGCAATGTAACGGGCACGGGCAATGCTTAGAGTGCGATTACGGGCGGCAGTGCCAGTGGCTTCATCGGCAGCTCCCGTGATGTGGATGGTCAGGTGATGCTCTTGGGCATACTTGGCTATTACGGCAAGGTTGGCCAACTGTGACTTCGTGACTAACTGGGCTGTGTTCAGCTTGAAATAGAAATAGATGGGTACGCCGACGGACAACTGGAGGGAGTCGCTTGTTGCGCTGTCATCGGAAGCGGCGGTCGTGGCCATGCGACTGCGGAGAGCATTGAGACCGTCATAGTCGTTCTTATTGGCTGACAATGCGCCACAGTCCTCCTGCCTGCTGACTTGTTGTTGCAGCGAGTCGTCAGGCAGCGTACCGACACCATCGTTGGCTTGCATTCCTGCCGCCATCATGGTCAGCAAGAATAGTAGGATGCTTTTCTTCTTCATCTTTTGTCGTTTATGGGCGGAGAACCGCAAGGTGCCGTTATCGCCTGAAGCCTTTGGCAGCCCGCTGTTCCCCACCGTTGATTGTTTTACTTGTCTCGTTTATCTTCTCATTCTCGATACCTTGAAGCCGGCCTTGCGGAACTTCTCCTGCCACTCCTGACAGAGTTCGCTGTTCGAGGCATGTTCTTTGAAGGCCTGTGCCACGTAGCGCAGCTGCTGCTTTTGCTCTGGCGTTAACCAGCCGGGAGAGTCTTGCGGCTTCTCCAAGGGTGAGACACCCGATTTCTGATGCAATTCCATATTTTCTTAATTCTTGGTCGGTGATACCCGACGCGTTGAGTCGTTCTATGTATTTACTGTCTATCCTTATGTCCTGAAGTTTGCCGAAGCTGCCGTGTCCGAAGGTCGTCATCAACACCACGTTACCGCCCTGGCTCTGGATATAGTCACGCAGGTCGCGGAGCTCGGCACCGGAGGTGATGAAGTCATCCAGGAGAATGTAGTCCACTCCCTGCCTGACCTCTCCCTCAAAGCGCATTCGCTTGCTGATACGGCTGAGGTCACTGGCGTTGGTATGGGAGACATCCGTCACGGCGATGATGTCGTGATCGACGGTCATGCCGATGGCAGAGAACTTGGCGGCATAGGCCGCCGGTATCATGTTGATGTCCCCACCCTGCATCTTGTGGTTGTAAACGACGTGGGCATGGGGATAGCTCCGGGCGATGTCCGCTATCTTGCTGTCCTTCACAAAGGCATCGACCAACCGCAGGGCAGCATCGTAGTCGCCATGCTTGGCCTCGTGGAAGTCAGGATGCTTGCGGGCCACCCCGGAACTGGTGTGGTTGACGATGGGAGGAAACGAATCCCCCCATCGGCTTCCTTCCGGCATTGTGTCCTTCTGGCGGAGGATGTACATGGCCGTGCTCCTTTCTATCAGTATCGGTGACCGGCCTAAGTACATCAGAACTTCCTCATCCTCTCCAAACGTGAACAGCACCTCGGCTTCAAGACTGGGTTCAAAGAGTCTAACGGTGAAATCGGGGCTGATCGGCACTTTTGGCAGAGACGGCCTCCAACACCTGACTCTCCTCCTTTATCGGCTGCTCCTGGGCATTGACGGTTGCCTCCGTGGAGACAGCAGCAGACTTGACATCGCTTCGGAACAAGGGCGTAAACGTCTTGTTCTGCTGGCGGATGTCAGTGAAGTCGGCATCCCAGCCGTCGCGCCTTAACCGTTCGCCGACGGCTTCCATGCGCTGGGTGATGAACGAGGCCGACCGTTTTACATCGTTGAGTGTCGTCTTGATGAACTCCGGATTCTCGTTCAGACTGCCCAGCCACGACTTCAGATAGGCGGCACTGTCGCTCTTCACATGTTTGGCCATACCGTAACGTGAGGCCACCAGGGCGGCGGTGAGCTCGGCTACCAGTTCCTCACGGCTGTAGCCCGCCCGGTCCTGGTCGGGCTTGATGCGGTTGAGACGGTCAGGAGATCCGCTGGCATGGCTCATCTCATGGAGAAGATTGCTGTAAAACGACTCGCCGTCGATGAACTGGGCCTTTTCTGGGATGATGATCTCATCGCGAGCCACACTGTAGTAGGCATCGTTGCCCGCCGTGGGTTTGATGGGACAGACATAGAGGTCCTTGTCTATCATCGCGTCAATCTCCGGCAGACTCACCATGCCCTTGTCGCTCAGTTCCAGTGTGCCCTGGGCTTCCTTGTGGTAGGTTTCATAGAGTTCCGGACGCGTCTCCTTCATGTTGGTCTGGTCAACATTGAACACATTATATACATGCTGTTTGGGAAAGACGGAGAACTCGTTGCGCTCCTTGTCAGAGAGCTGTTTGTAGTCCTCATATTTGATGCGCTCATTTGTCTTCTTGTGGACGCAGGTGAAGGTGGTGATCATCACGGGTGTGCTCTTCTCGCCTTTGTTGACACGGACGTAAGGCAGTTTGTTGCCGTCCTTGTCAGTGAGCAGGTGCAGCCGCTTGCCTTCCTTGTCTTTGGCAAAGTTCATGTCCGTGATACGGTCGAAGGTGGCATAGCGTGCCGTCTGCCAGCCGTGCTTTTCCTGCAAGAACATTAGGATGATGCTGTTCATGCCGTTGTAGTTGCGGCCATTGAGGTTGCGGGGCAACTGTGCGGCACCGGGAGAGATCCAAGGCTGCTTCCAGTCCTGCTGGAGATTGCGGATCTTGTCAATCATGATGTCGGCAAAGACATTCAAGGCGCGGTCCTCGGCACTCAGGCCGTCGGGGTTGGGAGTATAGTTCTTTCTCATAGCGTTAGGTGTTGGTTTCATGAGTTGTTGATGTGCTCGGTCATCTCACGGACGATGCACGAGAGACTGGGAGCATCCTTGTAAAAGGAGATGCGCAGGTCGCCGGTGATGTCCACATGGGCACGCGGACGCAGCCATTCGGGAATGATACTCTCGATGGTGGCGTTCTTCTCCGGAAAGCGCATGAAGGTGACCCACGTGCTGACAAAGCTGTCACCGACCTTCTCGGAGGAGTAAGCCGAGAACAGAAGGTAAGGACGACCGTTCTTCGACGTGCGTTCCTCGAAGATATTCTCCTTCTTCAGATAACCACGGAAAGATAGCGTGCCAGAGATGGCATCCAATGCGGGTACGTTCTCTACGGTCACCAATCGGGCGGTGAGATAGAAGCTGAGGGCATCGTCCTTGCGGCGGATGTCCATGGTGCCGCTTACGGTGACACGCTGGCCTTCGGTGTAGAGGCTGAGGTCGCTCTGCTGGGCCTGGGGCAGTGACACGAAGACGCTGATGTCCTTGGTACCCGTTCCGTCGGCAAGGCTGACCGACATGAGGAAAGACACGTAAGGCTGGTTGTTCCTGTCGGTGCGGATGGAGGCACTGCGTCGGACAGTGCCCGTGATGGTTACTTCTGCTTTAATCATAGTCGTATGGATTTGATGGTGTTACTTTCTTTGCAGACTCTGTTCCTGCGACTGGCGCTCGGAAGCTATCTGCTCATAGTTCTCAGATGCCTGCTGGCTGAAGGTGACGGCATTGACAAAACTGCCAATCTTCTGCCGCCTCGCAGCATCGTCGCCGTCACCATTGAGGATGGTGTTCAGGCGCTGCTGTTCCTCTGTGGTCAGCTCATGGCGGTACTCTTTCTTACCGTCGTGGGTGACCAGGACGGCCTTGCCGCCCTCGGTGACGGTCAGGGAGGCGGATTTCAGGTTCGGTGTCATGCTACTAAGGTCGATACGCTTTTGTGTCACAGCCTCGTTGATGGCCGCCATCTTCTCGTCCCGGCTCTTGCCTTCCATCTTCATCGTCAGCATGAGCATCGTCATGAGCATCTGCATCAGACTGCCCAAAAGACCGTGCCCGCTGTCCATGCCGATAGCAGCGTCCTCAGAGGTCATCAGCTTATTGAGCCAGTTTTCCGGTGTGGTCTGTGCCTGTTCCGTCGTGCCGTTGCCCTTGGGCTGATAGTCGGCCAGGAGGTTACGGCCATTATGCTGTGCCTCCACTTTCAAGTTGCCTTTCTGACTGATGTCCGCGAGGTAAGCGGCGGGGTTGACCCATTGCAGTTTGCCGTCTTTGGAGACGTTGATGACACCGAAGTGGAGATGCTCGCCCGTCACCCTCGTCCCCGTGGCTCCCGAAACGCCAATCTTCTGTCCGGCATTGACGGTATCGCCCTTCTTGACGGCTATCTCGCTGAGGTGCATATACTGAACCCTCACTCGCGAACCGTCCTCACGGGCATACTCCACGGTGACGGTCTTGCCACCGGCGGTGTTCGTACGATGGTCAACGCCCACGACGGTACCCTGGTCCTCAGTCGCTAAGACTGCATCCTTGTTGGTCTTGATGTCGATGCCGTGGTGCACCTGCATCGTACCTTTGTTCAGTGGATCCTCACGGTTGCCGTAGGGAGAGGTGACGAGCATGAACTCCTCACGCTTTACGGGCATGCTGTAACTGCCGGTGGGAACAGAGGCCGTCTTTGGCTGGTTCACCTTGGTACCGTTTTCCTGCATGACTTTGGCATCGTATTTCTGAAGTCCGGCACCCTCGATGACACTGACGAGCGTATTGACATAGCGTTTGTCAGAGGCATAGCCGCCGCGTTGGATGGCCGCGGCCCACCCCCGGTAGTCATCGGCGGACAGTCCGGCGGTGTGCTTGCGGTAACGCTGGGCCATGAGGACTTTGGAATGGTCCTCATAGCTCTGACCCACATTGTCGTACTTCTTGAACTTCTCGATGGGACGGTCGTCATCGGCCAGGACATAGTTGCCGTGGTAGGTGCCCTTCACGCCAAAGTGGTTGTTGGCGGTGTTGGCCAGGGTGCTACGGCCGTCAGCCGACTCGATGATGCCTTGGGCCAGCGTCACCGAGGCGGGTATGCCATAGCGCCGCATCTGCTCCATGGCATACTCCGCATATTGCTCGATATACTGTTGTCTGGATGGTGTCATAACGTAGTGTTGTTATCGATGCATCCCTGTGCGTTGCTCCTCCTGACGGGAGACGACTTCCTTGACTTCCTGCTGCGGAGCCTCCCTGGCTTCCTCACCCTGAGTCTCCTGCTGCTTGGGCACGGTGAGCTGGTCACAGATGGCCACACGCTCACCGGCACGGATGAGCTTCGGCAGATAGACGTCGAGGGCATGGTGGGGAAAAATGGCGGTCTCCAAGGGCTGGCCGTCCTTGTCCTTCACCTTGTTGTTGGTCGTCAGCGTGATACCCAATATCCTTGAAGCCTTGACGGCATCATTGCGGTAGGTCTCATAGAAGTCGCCGGTGCGGAACAGCAGAATGGCATCGGGATGCTTTGCTTTCAGCTTGTCGAACTGCTTCATGATGGGCGGCAGCTGGTTCTGTCCGGTACTCTCCTTGACGGTCTGTTGGCCGTTCTGCTGACCATTCTGCTGCTCCTTGTCCTGCTTGCCGCTGAGCACGTCGGCATAAAGCGTGGCGGCAAGGTGCTGTTTGTAGTCGCGTTTGTCATCGGCGAGCCACAGCCGCTGCCATTGCGACTGGCTGATTTCCCGTGGACGCTGCTTCTCGCCGTCGATGTTGGCCATGAGCAACACCTTGTTGTCGTTGGTCTTGAAGGCATTCACGCGGTCGATGCGGTCAAGGGTCTCCTGTGAGGCGCTGCTCTTGAAGATGTTCACCTCACGGTCGGGATGCTCAGCCACGACGGAATAGTATTTCTGGGCGAACTGCGTGCGGAATTTCTCTATCGAAGCCTCGTCGTGGTCGTTCTTCATCATGTCGAAGTACATGCCGATGTCGGCCTTGTCGGGATGGACGGCAAAGGTGCGGCCCTCCTCAGGGCGTGCGGCCAGCGTCCACTTGCCGTTGTCGTCTTTCAGCATGGCAATGCGGGAGAACGTCTCCGGCACCTTGTCGATGGGGAACTGTGAGGCCCAGGCCTCACGGCTCTTCTCCGAAGGTTTCTCCACGGGCAGGATCTTCACCCCACTCTCAGCCTTTTTCATCATGCCTACGGTGCGGTTGACATCTGCGAGGATGGCTTTGCCTACCTCTGGGTCTTCTTTCAGTTGGTCGATGACCGACGGCAGATGCTCCAAGGTCTCAGGATGGAGCCTGGCGGGAAGACCCATCTCCAACATCTTGTGGGAGGCTACCAAGTCCCTTACCAACAGTTCGCGTTGCTGCATGACCGCATCGGGCTGTCGTCCACCCTCTACTGCCACCCCCCTGCGGCCCAAGCGTTGGGGAACACCCGTGGCATGGGCAATCTGCCGGACGACCTCCTGGGCATAGTCGGGATAAGAGGCAAAATCCTTCTGCGGCGGGATATGGAGCGTGTCGGTGCGGCTGTCGTAGTGCGCGAGACCCGTGCCATCCTTGCGGATTGGCACAAGATAGTCTTTCATCTTCTGCAAGAACTGGTTGAACTCCATCCGCATGGCCTTGTCATCTGTGCGCCCATTGGCAGCGAACTGCTCCACCTGCTTCTGGTAGTCGTCCTTGTGAATGTGTGCCATCGTCGTCTGGTCGATGTTGAAGATGGTATAGACATCCTCACGTGGATTGGCCTTGTACTGCTTACGGGCATTCTCGTCGAGGGCGAAGTAAGCTTTGCGGCTGATCTTTTCGTCGGGATTGTCGTTGTTGACATACTGGTTGGGGTTCGTCCACACCACGGCGACTCCCTTCTGCCCTTTACGGATGGCCTCGCCACGGTCGTGGGTCTCGCGGAACATCGTATAGACGTTCGTCTTGAACCCGCCCGCATCGCTGTGCATGGCAATCACCAAGGCATTGCCCGGCGAAAGGCGCAAGGACTTGTCGTAAAAACTTGGAGCCGGCTTGCGGGCCGCATTGAGCAGCACGCCGCCGTTCTCCTTGGCTCTCTCAAGGGCAGCGACGAGAATCTCCGTCTGTCGCTCTGCGCCCGTCTTCTTTTGGATTACTTCTTCTGCCATTGTATCATATCATGAATGGGTGAAAAAATATAGGGAAATAACTCTCTGTCTCTGTTATCGGATGCCGCGCGTCTGACTGCGCTCCTGGTTCTGCTCATAGCTGTCGGCGGCCCGCTCCATGCTGCGGCGGTTGCCCACGGCGGTCTCATCTACCTTGGCAAGGATGCAGTTGGCAAGGGTGTTGAGTGGCAAGGCACCGGTCTGATAGGCATCCACAACCTGCGGAGGCAGCGTGACGATACGCGGCACACGGTCGATGTCCACCAAGAGGACGTTGCCCTCTATCTGCGGATTGTTCAACCGCTTGTCCAACGGTTCATCGTCGTAGCGTTTGTAGCGTGTGGCGCTGCTTTGGTTCTTCCGCTGCTCGGCCAAGGCCTCCTGCCCGGCTACGTTGAACAGACTGGCACCGCCATAGAGCATGAGCGGGATCTTCATCATCGGATTGGAGGCGAAAGTCCCGGCCAGGAGCGAGGCCAACGGCACCATCGTCTGCTGGTTCAGTCCGATGGATTTCGTCTTGCCCGTCAGCACGCCTAAGAGCATGTCGGGAAGCATGGCCAAGGTGAAGCCGAGATGGTTGAAGGTGTCACCCATGCCGTCCAGTCCGATGTTGCCAAGGAGGGCATTCCAACCGGTGTAGTCGCCGGTAGCCGTCGGTTGCTGCGCTGAGGCTTGGGAAGCTGCCTCCGTCGCTGACATCGTGTTTTCCTGCAAGGGAGCATTCTCCTCCGCTTCGGCAATATTCTGATAGCTTACGGCATCCTTGCCCGATTTGCGGTAGCCTTGTTCGGCACGGATGGCCTTGGCAAAAGCCTCATACTCCATAGCCCGGACGGTGGCATCAGAGACGGACAGGAGGGTGTTGCGGCCGCTGGCCTTGATGGTGCGCTCTCCGGCATCGAGGGCTTTCGAGACCTTGCTGCGGTAAATCTTCGCGTTGTCCGTCGCCCATTTCAGTGCAATAGCCAACTGTCGGTCAGTGGCATACGCCATTTCGCTGAAGCCCATTTGCGAGTGCATCCATCTGGGGACGGAGGCTTTCTTTCGGTTGGCTGCCGCCACCTCCTGCCGTCCTAACTTCCGTTGCTTCTCCAGATAGTCTTTCTGCTGGCCGGAGCCTACACGGTCCACGGCTTCGACACTGCCGTCAATGGCAGCCTGACCGATGAGACCACCGACACCAAGCGTCGTTGCGGCATTGATGAGCCACGAGCCGATGGCGGATGAAGCCATTTCCAAGAACGAGGGGCTGTATTTCTTCTCCGCCTCCTTGTTGATATGGTCCTGCATGGCACTCTCACGGCTGCGGTTGGGGATGTGGAAGAGCGTGCCCTCCATAGCCTTGCGTGAGATATACTCGGCGGCTGACTTAGGGATACGTTCGTGGATAAGACGATCGACCATCTTCTTCTCCATGACGGCATTGACGGTGATATGCTGTCGTTTCAGCTCAGCCTTGACCATGCTGATATAGTCCTCCACGGTCTTCGTGTTCCACTTGCCGGTGTAGTTGACCTGCGAGCGGTAGCAGTCCATGGCCGCCATACCGCCGTCTGGTCCTGCCGCTCCGGCCATGAGCATGCGGTAGGAAGCGTTGTGGCGTGCGGCTTCTTCCGCCTTCTGGCAGTTGAGCTCGTCACGCACCCTGTCCATGATGGGAACGACCTTGGTGGTGAAAATGTCGGGTTGTCGGGATGTTGCCATATTATGCGAATGTTTGTCTTAACTGGTTGATGACCTGCTCACGGGTCTGCGCGAGGGCAGCGTGGAGCACTTCCATCTGTCGGGGAAAATATTCTTCGAGCCATTCGTCCTTGCCGATGCTGTCGTGGATGAAACGGATGGCGAGCTCACGGTTGATCTCCACGGCCCGCTCTCCCCGCTGCTTGCCGTTGAACCAGGCTTTCGTCCACCAGTTGATGCCGTCCTTGTCGGGATAGACGCTGACGAGGCGCTGGATGTCGAAGCTCTGGATGTCGATGTCGAAGCCGTCGAGCGGGTCGATGAAGCCCTGGCTGGCTATGGCGTCGTCAGTAGCTTTTTTTTTTCAATCTCGGACATGGATGAAAGGAACACGCCGTGGATGAGCGCGAGATAGTTGAGGAAGTCGTGGATGAGCAGTGTCTGCACGCGGCTGATAATGCCCAAGCTGCGTTCGCCGAGTCCCAAGGGATTGAGCAGGCTCGGTGCGTGCTCGTAGTAAGCACCGGTTGTGGCACCTTCTGCCAGCACGTTGCGCAGGGCGGCCTCCGTGGAGCCGGGCACCCGGTAGCGGTTGGATAGGATGTCAACCATATAGCGGCCGAAGAAACGGCTGTACATCTGGTCGATCTCCGGCTGCTGGGCATCATAGGGCGTGGAGACCGGCATGTCGAGTGTGGCGACCTCCGGATTATTGCCCGTCATAGCTTTCTGTTCCTGCATCAGGAGGTTGTCCCTCACCATCGTCAGGAACTCCAACGGGTTGACTTCCTCGCCATTGAAGCGCACCTCCACATGGAGCAGTCCGTCACAAACGGCAATATTGTCGCCGGCCTTGACATTCCTGCCGAAGCCGCCTACGGCCTCGCGGATATGGGAATAGGTGACGTCGAACGAGCTGTTGTCTCCTGCGGCATAGTTGCGGTAGTTGACCGTGATGCTGAAACCTTTCCTGTTGTTGCTGGCAATGCCCGAGACGATGCCGGTGGCCAGGGCCTTCAGCCACGTCTGCGGCGATACCTTGAAATCGACACCGTGATGGAAGAACTTTTCTCCGGTCTTTGGGTGTTCCTGCTCGCCGTAGCCAAGGGTGATCACCAACGGACAGGGCTCCGGCAACTCAAAGGGCATGGCATAGCCACTCGGTGAATGGAGGTTCATGGACGGATTGTATGCTGTCTTTTCCATATTTTGTTGGTTTGGTTTGTCAGTTTATCGGCGCAGTCCGGTTGGTTGTTCGCGTGCCAGTTCGTTGTCCTCGGTGTGGGCAACGGACTGCACCTGCTTTTGGGCGTTGTTGCCGACCATCATCATCGCCATCAGCGCACCTCCAATCTTACCCAGCAGTCCCGTGCGGCCGAAGATGAGGTAGGACGCGGCGATGAGGGCACCGATGCCCAGGCCCGACACCTTGCCGTGGACGAGATTGTCGAGGAAGTTGCCGAACATGTTCGTGCCATTGCCGCCAAAGAGGTTGCCGAGGAAGTGGCTGATGCCGCGCAGTGTCTCGCCCAAGGTGCCGAGAACGCCCTTGGCCTCCACAGCCGTATCCTTCACGTCGGTGAGGACATTGGTGGCGGTGTCCTTCACGTCCTCCACGGTGTTCTTGCCCGTGAAGCCGTTGACGACATCGTGGGAGAAGTCGCCGGTGCCGTCAACGCCCTTGCGGAGCGTCTTGCCGACCGCCGTGCCGTAGGACTCGTCGCTGTGGGTGAGCTTCTGCCAACCGGCAAAGGCGGCAACACCACCGACAACGGCGGTCTTGGGGTTGCGGGCAGCGGCTGAGGCTACCTTCGCCGTGGCGTTGGCCACATTGACCGTAGCAGCCTTGCCACCCTGCCAGATCGTGGACGTGGCTTTCAGACCGCTGCGCCACAGCTTGGGCACGGCCTTGGTGAGTAATGATAACCATCCCATAATACTTTATTTATTGGGTTTGACATGTTTTGCATTCACGCGCCAGGTGTCAAGGCACTCTTCTACGATTCCGGTCTTGCCCTCCCTGTGCGGCAGTGAGTTGTATTCGATTTGGTGCCATACCAGTCCCATCGTTGTATTCTTCACCAGTTTGGTGAGCATGGCCAGCTGATGGTTCATCGCCTTCAGTTGCGGACGGATGGAGAACACGAGGGTGACGCGCTGCTGCTCGGTCATCTTCTTGTCAAGGCAGACGTCGCGGATGGTGTTGACAATACCCATGCTCTTGGTGAGGATGCTGATGTAGATGTCGTTGCGCTTCCGGTGCAGGGCCACGGCAATGGCATTGGCCGGGGCCTCGCTGAGTTGCCTCGACAGACTGCCCATGTTGTCGCATAGCCGGTTGACCTCATAGTAGAAGCCGTAGGCCTGGGCAGCGTAGGCGATGGTGGTGCGGAAGGAACTCAGGTAGTCGTCGAACTGCTTTTGCAAGTCCTTCGTGGCCCCGACCTCCTCGTTGAGCCAGATATGTCCGGCTGACTCGGCTCCCATCAGCTTCAGCTGGGCGTTGTACTGCGACTCGGCCTTCTTCGTGAACTCGATGATCATGCCGGTCAGAACGGGATCAACCTGGGCGTGACCGGACAGCGGAACGAGGGTGACGAGGAACAGGAAAAATATGAACTGCTTCATCTTACTGGATATTACTTGGCATAGAGACTGACTTCCTTGGCATAGCGCTTCCAGTGGGACAGCGACTGCAAGGCGACGTCGCGGTGGTCACGCTCTATCATCCCAGCGGTGGCGCGGTTCCAGACATCGGCCATACGGTAGTGGCGGATGCTGAGATAGAGCTGCTGGAGCTTGTGGGAGAAAGCCGACAGGCGGTCCTCCAACGCCCACAGCGTCTTGGAACGCTCGGCTCCCGTGAGCATGTTGGTCTCGCCGCCCTTGGCAACGGCATCCTTTAGCAGGGTGAACACGCTCAGCATCTCCGTCGTCGTCTCCATGTAGAGGTTGTTCATGCTCACCGTGGCTGCAATGCCCTGGGGATTGTTGTTGATGGCCCGCCGCAGTTTGTCGAGGGTGATGAGGATGCGCAGTCCGTCGTCATAGATATGCGTGGCGGCCTTCAGGGCTGAGGCATAGCCGTTGGCAGTCTTCAGATAACTGTTGTACTTCTTCTCCCAGCCCTTCATCATCGTGAACTCCGCTGCCATCGTGTTTTGCAGGACGGCAGTGCCTCGCTGGGCTTCAGCCTCCTTGCCGACGGTCTCGTTGATGAGGGCGTTGCCGGCGGCTAAGAGAGCGTGCTCGCCGGGATTGGCGGTCACGACTTGGGCCTGACCTCTGACAGCGAAGAGCAGAAGCATCAGCAAGGCGAGGATGGCGATGAGCCAGAGCCTTGGCCGTATGGGATTGTTGGATGTGGGTAAACTCATAGTTGTCAGCCTTTTATCTGCTTTTGCCTAAAGCGATTTTCTTCTCGTCGCTCTCGTTGATTTCCACCTCTCCGTCCCCGTCGAGGTCGATACCGGCAGTCACCTTCTTCTCCCCCGTCGGTCCCAAGATTTCCGTCTTGATGCGCTCTATCTCCTTTTGGAAGAGCATGTCGTTCCAGTCCTTTGAGCCATCGGGCGGCACCTCACGCTTAACGGTCAGATTGGGCAGTGCCACACCATCGCGCTCCGAGGGATGGAAGAAACGGACGGCGTAGGTCTTGACGGCCAAATAAGGCGACTCGCCCCTTTCGGTGACGGCATGGTCGTTGCGCGGGCCAAAGGCGGGACGGGTGTTGAACTCATTGATGTCATTCCAGTTGACATCTGAGACGTACCCCTTGGGAAAGTGCTTGTCGAGGAAACGGTTCAAGGCGTTGATCTCCTTCTTGCTCAGTCCCTCATAGTCTCCATTCTCCATTGCCGGGATGGCCCAGTCGGGAATGTCGTAAGTGCCGAGGTCGCGTAGATGGCCTTGCTCACGGCCGATGCTGAGCTTGTCAATCAGCTTCTTGTAGTAGTCCTCGTGCAGCCGCATGGCCTTGTGCGTCTGCTCCTCTATCTCGAAGTCGGGACACAGCCCGGAGGTCTTCATCGAATAGAGTTCGTCGGCCTCGTTCTCATACTGTCCGTAAGCATCCTGCAAGTCCTTGGGCAGCCGGTATTCGTCGCCGGAGAGCAGGTCGTCGGGATTGCGCAGCGAGGCCATATAGTCCTTCATGTCCTCGCCGACCTTGGGCAGACGCTCACGCACGTGGCGCAGCTCGGTATGGAAGTTCTCGGCAAACTGCCGTCCGGCCATGTCATTGTCAAAGCACAGGTGATGACAGGCCTGGGGCGACTCCTTGATGACCCCACGGAACTGCATGACCGTGGGATTGCCGCCCGTTGAGAGATAGACGGCATTGCGCATGTCCTCATTGTGCCAGGCATGGAGCTGGTAGTAGGCCATTGCGTCGTAGGCACTCTCGAACCACAGCACGTGGCGTGCATCCTTCAGCTCGGTGTCCTTGGGACTGGCTATCCACAGGCCTTCCGAGGCGTTGCTGCCCAAGGCTTTGCCCTTATAGCCACTGGAACCGTCGAGGCGCGGACGACCACGCTCTTCCAGTCCCACGATGTCCTTACTGCCGGGAATAGTCAGCGGAAACGCAAGGTTGGTGCGGCTGATATTCTTCTCATTATCAACTTGTTTCGCAGCAAGCATGAAGTAAGACGCAAAAGCCTTCTGAACATAGGGCTTGATCATACGGCTGTTGAAAAACGGTGCGAACTGGCGCATGTTCTCGGCGTTGAGTTTCTGGAAATAGATGAACTGATAGTCCTTGACGCTGAAAGGCCGGGACTGCCGTCGGGGTTCGATGATGTTACGCATGGATGGGTCGATGGGTTGGTTGAGGAGTCGGTTGCAGACGAGGTTGACGAGGTGGTGGGGATTCATGCCTGGACGGTACTCCTGGAAGAGGTCGGGATGGTTGACGATGAACGACACCACGCTATAGACCTTTATCTCGGGCGGATGGAAACAGCCCCTGCCGTTGGCCGTGACGATGAACTTGTCGCCATGGACGCGGCGGCCGTCGCCGTCAACCCTCACATACGACGGCCAGCGCAGTCCGTCACGCCGGTTGAGGTGGTAGCCAGCGTCACGGAGCACGTCCTGGATGTCGATGCGCTCGCGGAAGTCGTCGTATGTCAAAGGTGTATTCATCTGCTGTCGAATTATGGGTTATCTGCTATGTCCGCCCATGTCACGGGCCTTGAGTCCGGCGTTGAGTCCGGCATCAAAGGCGCGCTCGGCGATGTCCTGCGGGGAATCGACACCGGGCTTGACATAGATGCGGCCCGTGCCGTGAACCTCCTGGTGGAACTCCGGTGCGGAATGAGGATGCTTGATATGCTCTACGTTGTGAGCGATGTCGGCACCGAGATAGGTGGCATCGCTGAGGGCAGTCAGTCCGGCACCGAGGAAGGCACCGAGGTTGAAGCCCTGCCGCATCTCTGGGCGTGTCTTCATATCAACCTCGTGGAAGATCTTCGACATCATGCGCTGACGCTGGTAGTCGTCAACGGCCATGTACTTGTCGAACTGCTTCTTGCTGATGTCGTGGGTGATGACCTCGCCGTTGATAACGGCGCTCATGCGGTAGGTGAACTGCGCGTCCTTGCCGTCGGCTTGCTGCTTGTCGTCGCTGGCCTTGGGCACCTTCTCCACCCAGATGTCGCCCACTTCCACGTCTCTGCCGTGCTTGCCCTCGCGGTACCACCCCTTGCGGTCGTTCATCGCCTCCAGGTCACGACCATTGGCATAGCCTTGCTCAGGGTCGAGTGTCGGTGCATGGTGCTGCCCTGCCAACGGGTCTGTTGTAACCTCTATTCGGTCGTCGGCGGTCCTGCGGCTGTTCAACTGTGCCTCCACCTCCGGCTTTAACCGTAGGGAAACGGGCTCACGGCTGTTGAGCGTGTCCATCGTGATTTTGTCCTGGAAGTCGCCACTGATGACACGGTTCAATATGCCCAAACGCTCCTTCATGGGTGTTGACTTCAGAGAGTTGTCGGTCAGCTTGCGTACTTCCTCGTCGGTCAGGTCATAGACGAAATCCTGCCGGGTGGCAGAGGACTGGATGGTTAGCGTTTTCTTCTCCGCATCGACGAGGATGCCGTGAGAGGCCAGTACCTGCTGCCATTTCTCTTTGGTGAAATAGACGTTGGAGGTAATCAGCTCGTTATAGGGCGTGGCGGGTTCCTGTGGACGCGGACGGCTCACGGTCTGCGGAAGGATTTGCTGCATCTCCTGCAAGGGGTCAGTACCGCTGCCTTTATAGTAGTAGCCGTAGCCGCCACTCTGCAGCTCGCCGGGGCGTAAACGGCCGTCGGCGTGCTCGGCCACGATGGGCGTGACGGCGACACCGGCCATCCGGCGCAGGTGGAGTCCCTCCTGCTGTCGCGGGGTCCAGCCGAGGAAACCCATAGGAGGATAAGTCACGGGACGCTCGCGGTAGCCGTGGAGTCCCATTGCCACCCGTCCGTTGACATTTCGGGCAGCGACATAGGACGACGGTACGTCGAAGTCCTTACCGACAATCTGGTTGAAGGTGCGATAGGCTTTCTTGTTGGCGTAGTTGCTGCCACCGTCGCCGAGGGCACGGAACTGCTGCTCGCTGATGTCGTAGGACAGCATTGGTGAGTCGTGGCCCTGCACGAGGAGTTTGTAGCGGTCCTGCTCAACGGCGAGCTGGGCTCTCATGCCGTTCTTGCGAAGCAGCTCACGGAGCTCATAGGACACGTCGCCGCGGTAGGACATGGCTTCTGATCGGATGCTCATAATGGTGTCGGGTGAAGGGTTAGTCATTGCTGACACATTCCTCAAACAGTGCCTCGCGGAAGTCGAGGAAGCACTTGGCTGATTCCTCACTGTGAGGGAAAATGTCGTTGTCATGGCAGAACTGCTCGTAGTCCTCGGTGATCTCCTTTGACTGGAGGGTGACGAAATCAACGGCATTGATGTTGCCTGCCTCATACTGTTCGCGTAGGGTGTCGTAATCCGGGTAGTTCATAATTTATCAGTTTGATGGGTGAATAATTGTCAGCAAGAGCGGGTGAGCTGCCGGGCTTCCTCGTTGGGTTGCAGATAGCCACGCTGAAGGGAATAGCCGTCGCTGTCGCGCTCGTGGTCGATGCCCACACCATAGCGGTTGGCCTGGCGGAGCATGGCGTCGCAGATGTCCTGGGTGAACTCGTCTTCGGGGACATAGTTGAGAACACCGCTTCTGTTGACCCAGCAGCCATCGTTGCCAAAGGAGTATTCCGGCATCTGCCGGCGCACCATCTTCTCCCAGCGGCTGGCATCACCGGCCACGACGACAACGCCGTTCTCGGAGAACAGGTCGAGTCCGATGGTGATGCGGTCGTCACGGTCGAGGATGGTCGTGGTGACGAGGGCACCATGCTGGAAGCTGAGGATGTCCTCAGGGGTGAGGTCGAACTCATTGTTGATGTTCATGAGATTTCTGCCGATGATCTGCGTCGGGGAATAGACCACACCGTTGGTGTCGCGGTCGAGCTGTACGAAGGCCTTCACCTTTTGGCTTTCCTCACCGTCGTCAGTCAGGATGGTCTCCTCGATGTCGGAGACGATGACCTTTCCGGCGAGCAACAGACTTCGCTCCTTGTCAGTGAATGCGGAAAGGTCGGCCTCCTTCAGTTTGGGTGAGAACATAACGTCGATGCCCTCCTCCGTCTCTATCAGACAGAACTTGGCATAGCAATGGGTGAGGCCGAAAGGCTGCTTGACGCTGATGGGCAGCAGCGGTGATTTCAGTCCCGACTCGATGCGCTCGTGAACATAGTCCGGGAGGTCGTAGATCATCTCCTCGGTCAGCCCGAACTCGCTGAGGATGTCGAGAGGATATTCCTCTCTATGGAATGGTTTGTATGGCATAAGCACGCTTTTTGGTGAACATTACGATAGCAAAATTAATCAGGAATTCGGCTTGTGCCTAAGTTGAAGCGGGAAATCAGCCGTTTTACGTAAGTTGTTGATACATTGGTTCTAAACAGAATACTCAATCGAACCAAAATAGAAGAATAAGGGCGGATTGGCCGGGTTGTTGGTGCGCAATTCTTTTCAAGGGGCTGTTGTGTGCTAACTTTGTGGCATGCTCAGACGAACTACACTCATCGCAGCTTTTCTGATGGTCTGTTCAGTCCATAGTTGGGCACAGATGGCATCAGGCTATTTCCATACCATTGGCCAAGGCGAGAGGTATGGAAAGGTCGTTGCTGCCTCTGATTTCCCACGTGATTCGGTAGCAATGGAAAGCTCGCAGCCTACAGAACCGGCAGTTCAGAAGGTGAAGCCGAAGGCTACTGCTCCCTTGAAGAAGTATCCAAGGACGCGCAGCTACAGAAATTGGGAAGAGAGGGAGCTGACCATGCTCAACCTCTTGGAGGTCATCAAGGAAGTCGGATTGACAAACGGTTTGATCGTCCTTGCGCAGGCACTCTTGGAGACCGGTTATTTCTCAAGCCGCGTCTGCAAGGAGTACAACAACCTCTTTGGATTGTACGACAGTAAGAACAGGGAGTATTTTCGTTTTGCCCGGTGGGAGGACAGCGTGGTGGCGTATCAGCGGATGATACAATACAAGTACAAAGGAGGCAACTACTTCCACTTTCTCAAAAGAATTGGCTATGCCGAGGACCCGCGGTATCTCGTCAAGTTGGCGAAGGTGGTAAAGAGCATATATAAGGACGTAGTCACGAGGTAAGAAATGCGCAAGATTGGTTCAAATAAATGCTATAATATTTTGATAATCAACAGATTTTTCGTATCTTTGCAATGTAAGGCAGGGGTGTTTGTCTTCGTTATGTCAGGTTGGCTGGTAGCAGCTAATGGCTATGCGCAGACGAGCACCGCTTCTCCCTTCAACACGATTGGCGAGGGCTACAGGAGACGTCCGGCTAAGGTGAGAGACCATGGAAAGGACTATAGGCAGCATCCGACGAATGATAGAGAACTTGGAGAGCCGAGCGACACTATCGATGCAGCCGATGTCCTGCAACCGCCAAGAGACAGTCTGAGCGCTTACCTGCCTATGGTGGCTCTTCCGCTCCGTCGTATCAGCGTCAGCTCACCGTTCGGTTTCCGCATGGATCCGATGGACAGGCGTAGGCGAAGGATGCACAGCGGATTGGACCTGAGGGCGCATTACGAACCGGTATTCTCAATGTTGCCAGGAACCGTCACCACCGCGTCGTACTCTATCAAGGGCGGCTACTATGTGACGATAGACCACGGCTTTTTCGTCTGCTCCTACCTTCATCTGTCAAAGATACTGGTCAGCGCCGGACAGCGCGTCAGTGCAGGTCAGCCGATAGCCATCAGTGGAAACACCGGACGCAATACGACCGGCCCACACCTTCATATCTCGTGCCGGTGGGGAGATACCAAAGGGAAGTACTTCGACCCTACCCTCATTCTTGAATACATCACCACGCAACTAACAAATAAATAACACATTATGGGAGTCATACTTATCCTCGTCCTCCTCCTGCTCATCTGGCGGGGAGGCAAGAAAAAGCAGAAGAAACGCCGCCGTCGGACCTATACTGGTAAGTCCGAGTGGGAGAAGATGTGCGATGAAGGCGGAAAGTTCTATGGGTGGTAGAAGTTTTTAATAAACTTATTCAGTATTGTTGATAAACTTGATACATGAATTTTCCAATAATTTTGATCATTAAATTTTGTTTATAATTTTTGTCCGTGGTTGGGAAGAGATTATGTTATTGTTTCATATTCTGGATAAGACTCATAAGAAACAGGATGAGTATCAATCTCATGGAGTCGTTGGGCATTTGCAAACTCCTGCTTATAATAATTACCAAGTGATGTCACAAAGTAGACATTGTCATATTCTTTGTCGTCAGTTGGTATATACAACATGATTGGAGCTACTATTGCATTACCTTTCACTCTCAGATGCGTTTCTTTAAGCCATCCGCGCAAAGAGTAGTCTGGAATAGGCGCCTTCCGATGTGATGTCCAACTGGCCAAAGCCAACGTGCGGGCTGTCAGCCGTAAACGGTACGAACGCTTCGCAATCCTGATGCTCAGTAGCCTTCAGAGCAGCATCCCGGATTGACTTGACCGACTGACCGATATCCTCAATGTAATGATGCATGCCGGAGACGCTGACGCCATTTAACCGGCAATAAGCCGATAGGTTCAGCTTGGGATTCTTGATAAGAGCCTGCTTGTATCGTTCAAGCAGACTCTTGTACTTGTCTTTGCTTGCCATATTCATAATAATTTGTGCGCGCAAAGGTACGGACTTTTAAGCGAGGCTGAAATACGGTAATGCCGAGACGCTTACTATATATCTCTAAAAGTAGAACCGTTTCAGATTCGCCGAAAAAGCTATGTACCATGTGTACCAACAGTGACATCATTGGCTTTCTAGCACTTAACTCCAAAATGGAATGTACCATCTACTTTTATCCTAAAACTAAGAAGTTGTACCATCTAGTGGCATATATGAAGATTTTGTACCATCACTATAAAATATAACAAAAATATAATACATTGATTATCAGTAAGTTTAATAGTAATTTAACGACTTTGGAACAGATGGTACAGCGTGCACGAAAAAATGTGTCCAACTTTTAAAAAGCATAATATTAAAAGAAAATATTAAGATTCTTGAAACCTGTCACGCAAAATGAGACATATTATATTTATCTTTGTATCAGAATTAAAAAAATAAGGCTATGAAGATAAGAAATAATTACCTCACTCCAAACCCATTGACACATTTGTCCAAATGCGAGATACTCGTTTTCGGCGCAAATATCAAAGGAGAGCATAAAGACGGAGCAGCTAAAATCGCATACGAGAAATTCGGAGCAGAATGGGGAGTTTCGAATGGTCCAACAGGACAATGCTATGCTATTCCGACCATAGGACTACGGTTATACGAAATAGAGCCCTATATTAAAGAGTTCGTCAAATATGCCAAGGCACATAAGGAGAACCGATTCCTGCTTACGCTTATGGGCTGCGAGCAAGGAGCGCACAATTATAAGAACCTTGCACCTTTGTTTCGAGACACGACATTCCTGTTAAATGTAACATCACCAAATAAGATGTGGTATATATGGATGATGCCCGAAGCCTTTGATGGTTGCAAAACTCCCGATGCCGAACTATATGAGGAAGCACCATCAGTAATCAATGAAGACATCCTCAATGAACTCTGCATAAAACATCGCTATGAAATAGGAACTCACATGACAGAGTACCTTCCCAAGATTAAAATTCGCTATGTACTTGACAACGGCAAGTTCGGCTACAAGAACTTCGGTGACTTCTTCTTTTGGAATGACGGAGGCTTATACGTTTGGGAAACTGACGACAAGTTTGCAGAAGACCACAATCAAGATGTTGTCGAAGATTTCTTCGGCGATGAGTGTGAACAGCGAGGATACTGTCACAGAGCAATATATGCCGGAGTACAGACAAATTATAAAGACTCAAAAGGGCAATATATATACACTGGAGACGTTATCAAAGTAGAACCGAATGACGGATTCCAAAATCCGCTGGCACTTGCCTCATACAACGATATAGATTACGGATTTCCGCTTGACAATCACTTTCTTTTACTCAGCGAGTGCAAAGACAGAAAACTTAAACTTACAAGAGTAGGAACCGTATTCTATCAACTATCACGATGTGATTTACCACTAACAATGTGGCAGCGTGCCGGAACATTCAACTATGCATTCGACACAGAAAAAGACAAAAAGTTCAAGGCTCTTAAAGCTCGATTTACTCCAAACTTCGACCAAGAAGACTGGAAGTATATCGGACTTGACGGAATGGGAGCGCAATATAACTGGGATAAATAACTAAGTATGGAAAAAGACTGGATCATAACTATTCAAGCCTTATTGAACGGCAGAAGTGAAGAATTTGACAATGCTGACAAAAAGCAAGTCAGATTAGTGAGACATAAGGACAACCGTATAGTAAAAGTTATAGACGGAAAAGAGTATTCAAATTCTCTTTACGACTTGTACTTAAACGACCATGACGTTTTTCTAAGTTACCAAAGCGAGCAGCTTGAGAAAAATTTCAAGGACGTTACATATATTGTAGCATTTATAGGTGAGGAAAAGAATGAGTCTCGGTTCGTTGGAGTTTTCAGAAACGATGGCATCATACGCGAAATTGAAGATTATAAGGGCGACAAACAAGTTAAATTCAATTTCACTGAGTTAGATGGTTTCGATAACCTTAAGGAACGCGTAGTGATAGAATGGAAGAATCCAATAAGTTGGCGACAGAATTACAAGAATGAGATGCCTGTTATCCGCATTGACCGTGGACTTCGTGAAGGCAATATTCCTATTTTCTCCCGCTTTGAAGATGTCGTGTTAAATTATAGTCAGCTTCAAAGCATCTTTAAGACAGAAAACGCGGAATGGAAATCAAAACTTGAAAGCTGTAATTGTATCTATCTCATACTAGACAAGAACACAGGCAAGCAATATGTTGGATCAACCTATAACAAGGATGGAATTTGGGGTAGATGGAAAAGTTATGCATTAACAGGACATGGGGATGATAAAGATTTGAATAAACTGCTTGACTCTGACCCAGATTACGCAAAGAAGTACTTTCAATGGTGTATTTTAGAAACTTTGCCCTTAAAAATTCTTGAGGAGCAAGCTATTGACCGTGAATCTCTTTACAAGCGCAAATTCGGTACACGTGAATTCGGCTATAATAACAATTAAAATATGCCACAGATTCAAAAGTACATTTGGGTTATCAATACCATTCTCAACAATGGCAAGATAACCCTGAAGGAACTGAACGAGAAATGGAAAGCCAACGTTGACTTAAGCGGTGGCTTGGACCTGCCACGCCAGACATTTGACCGTTGGAAAGGTTCAATACTTGACTTATTCGGAATAATCATCGAATGCGAGAGACGTGGCGGCTACAAATACTACATTGAGAATCCCGAAGTACTTGAGAATGGGGAACTGCGCAAATGGCTGCTGGACACCTATGGAACAGCAGATACATTGTCAAACAACTTAAGCCTTCATGACCGGATACTTACTGAAGAAGTACCATCCAGTCAAAAGTTCCTGTCAACAATACTGAATGCCATGCAGTCAAACAATATCATTAAGATAGCCCATCAGTCTTTTGGCAATCAAGAGCCTATAGTATCCACCGTAGAGCCTTATTGCGTAAAGATGTCTGGACAACGTTGGTATTTACTAGCACGGAATATAGAAAAGGACAAGCTTCTATTATACTCACTGGACAGAATACAAGACATAGAAATAACAAAGGAAACTTTTCATTTGCCAAGCGATTTTAATGCGAAAGATTTCTTCTCAGAGTACTATAGAATCTACATCGACGACAAAGTTCCGTTGCAAAGAATTGTCCTCAGAGCCGACAAATGGCATAAATACTATATGAGGACTCTTCCATTGCATCCCAGTCAAAAGGAGATTAACACTACTGATGACTATGCCGATTTTGAGGTGACATTGAGACCACCTTATGACTTCTACATGAAACTGCTGAGCTTTGGTAACATGATAAAAGTCATAGAGCCAGACAATGTAAGGAACGAACTGGAAAAGTGGATAAAGAACACAATGGACGTTTATAACCTATAACATTAAGCATTATAAGAATAAGTTTGCATGCCATACAATAAAGAAATAAATGGAATAATAAAAAACATCCGTGAGGCAGTAAATAATGATTGGTCACAGACAAGCAGCTCCTTCAATGATACCCTGTCAATAAAGAGACTTGCCGAAGACGCACGCATGTCCACGACTAACTTCAAGCGGTTCTTCAAAGCCAATATAGACACACACGAAACAGTCCATCAATTCATTTCCCGGCTCAGAATGCAGCATATTCTGAAACTTATCAAAGAAGGCAAAAACTTTGATGACATAGCATCAATGGTAGGCTTCGCCAATACTCCAGCTCTGAACAACACACTGCGCAAAATCAAAAATGCCACGCCAAGCGAATTAAAAGACTTGCTGCAAATTAAGGACGTAAAAGCATACCCATACAAAATAGCCCCACCAAGAATAGAAAAATCCGTTGACTTTAATATTATAACAAAGGACTTTGAGTCCGGATATAATCAAAGCGATTCATCATGGGATGAAATCTACAATTTCGCTAAGGCAACCAATATCCTATTGCCGGGCCAACAAGAATACTGGGGATTAACCTTTGACGACGCAGATGTGGAAGATTCAAACAACAACCACTTTTGTACCGCCATGACCGTTACGGATACATCACCAATAGAGGATTCCGAATATGGGCATATGAATATTGACGGCGACTATGCCGTCTTCACACATAAGGGAGACTACAATTTGTTGGATTCCTTTTACGACGCAATACTAGCACAGATACCAGTCTCTGAGTTCTATGGTTCAAAGCCCATCTTAGAAAAATATCTAATTTGGGATGTCCAAGAGCCCAAAGACCTGGTAACGGAAGTCTTTGTTCCGCTATATCGGCAATAAATCAATCACTCGATGCAGGTAATTGCAAGGCGTCTTTCGCACCAAAGTCATTGGCACAATAATGGAAGCCCTTATCATATTGGATATTCCACGAAATACAGTTCAATGCGCCGCCCATTCTTATCAGCTGTTCACATCTGATTGGTACGACCTCACATTTGTAAATTTCAGACAATTGTCGCTGTGCCTGTTCATCTTCGGCAATGCCCATAGCAGGCATGAAAATACAGTTATCCACTTGCAGGAAGTTAATGTAAGCCCAATTATTCTTATTTGGCTTATCCACTTCATAATGCAACTCCTTGATATCAAAGAATGGACTCAGCGACTTAATAAGTTTAGTCCGGAAAGGCGGATCAAAGTCATAGTAGTTAGTAATAAGGACTGTATCATCACCGACATAACGCACCATACCATCAGCATGACCATAAGGCTCACTTTCATCCCATGGTATATAAACTGGAGTAATGCCTAGCGTCTGTTTCAAAAGTTCAGTAATCATTTCCTTACCAAACCTCTTATTCTCTAAAAATACCTTATCCGTCATTATCAGATGCTTGTCCGTCTTGATAAGGTTTCCACCGTCCAAAACAAGACAAAGTTTTTGAAGTATCGGAGGAAACGGAACAAAGTCACAAGTAAGGAAAGACGGCATACAATCACGGACACGTGATATAAAGACACTTAGTTCTGGATCCTTCATCAGATAATCAGGTCCATAAACATAACTACAATAACCATTGTAAGTCTGCAATGGCATAAAGTCCCTTACCCATATATCCTTAGTATTGGGAAGAAATCCATAAAAGACATTGTGTTTCTCAAGTTCATCACTCAGTTGGTTCCATACCTTGTAACTGGTAATGTACTTTGAAAACAAAACGAAATTTGTCTCTTTGTCTAAAATCAATGCACTGCTCATAACTCCATTTTTTAAGATACCGCAAAGTTATGAAAAGGACATTGAAATCAAATTACTCATTCAGACCAAACTACATCAACAGAATTTTTGTCCTTTTGAGTAAGCTGACTATAAAAACTTTATAGTAAATTTGCAGCATAAATAATAAACAACATGGAAAAATTAAGTAAAGCTATTGATAATTTCTGGGAAAGACTCGACAACATTAATCTCATAAATGAGATAAATTCAGAAGAGAAGTACAATGATATCCAAAAACTTTCCAAATTTAATAAAGTCATAGCTCTAAATAGCTTAAATGATTTGGAACAATCCAAAGATTTAGGACATTTAGAGCGTGAATTCTACAAGCTAGCTTTAAGTTATATTTACGGTGGTCATATTGAGTTAAAATTCAATGAAGAAACCGTATATAAAATTTACACTGACACAGTTGAGTTTTATATTCATTGTGAAGGAGACCGTCGAGAAGATGAACTCAATATCAAAGATCCTATTATGTATCATCGCAATAATGGAAAACTAGGTCTTAAGGATGTACCATATCTTCCAGTTATGACTCTTAATGCTCATGGCTCAGGCTATGATATTACTTTCGAAAACCCACATTCTAAATACAGAGCATCAGCACTTATACGCAAGTATACAATTACCAATGGCGAAGATGAATTAATTTATAGAGAATGTACATCCAAAGGTAAAGAAGGACAATTTGAGCCAATTTTAAGAGACCATCGGTCAACCCTTCTTTACGATATACTGAATGGATTTCCATTAACAAGAGATAATGGAAGTTCTGTTTTATGGATAGACGACTCCATAGAATATAACATGAAACTTAAGGTTTCATCAAGGGCTAATGTCTTTATATCAAGCGATGAAGAAAAGTATAAAAGAACCAACTTGAAAGACTTACGCCCATGGCAGTTTAATATTTGTCAAGACAGGAAAGAAATAAAAGATAAAAAAGGAAAATAAGAATTTCTGCAAGTGTTCAAACAACACTTACAGAAATTCTCATAAGTTTAGGCTTCTCCCATTTTAGCCCCAAGGCTAAGCATATACGATAAGCCAAGATCATCGAGTCACCAAATATTTCCTTCGGCAATAGTTACTTCACTGCCATCATCAAGGACTGCAGTTACAGAACCTGCGTTGAAACTGATTTGTGATCCGACAAGAACATTATAGCCAAGCTTAGGAGCAATGAAAGATTGAGAGTTATCCATGAAAGGCTTAAACTCATTCATGTTCGGCCAATCAAGCGCATAAAATCTATTCTTTGCTGGAATTTAGCTATCATGTCCTCCGGGAAGCTATCAGAAAAGAACACTTCAGCCTTATCCGTATCAGCAAAGTCAATTGTCATAACGCTATAGCCGCTTTCAGTATGTACATGGAGGCCTTACTTGTTTATGAACATAAAGCTGATATGCTTCTCTCTGTCAAAGACTGTAGATACGCATTCCGGAGCAAGTGCGGTCAGTTTTTAACGTTAAGAGTTGAATGAAAACTCTTTACAATATTGCATTTTGGTGGTGCTTGGCCACTCATTTTCAAGCCTAGAATGAGTGAAAATGTGCCAAAACAAAGCGAAAAAGCCATTATTCCGGAGTATATGCGGTCACTTTTTGAGAAGCCATGGCTCAGCGACTTTTTTCCTGAGCATGTGCAGTCAAATAATTTAAAAATAAAATCGCTGTAAAGAAGGAAAAATGGTACGGCAATGACGTAAGCAATGAGGTAAGCCTGTTTGAGAATGGTTTGCTGATGCGGCGTTGTGGAGTTATGTACGAAGTTATAGTCTGGCTCGGTACAGGCTACGTTTACGGGCTTTTCGATGACAATGACTTAATTGAAGACCTTGAGTCCAACCGCGGCGTAGAAGGAGAACCTTTTCCTTCATGGCAATGTCTTGCCGAGTTGTCAGGCTCCTCGGAAGAGGATTACCGTACTATGGTGATGGATTCGATAAGAGATGTTCGTGCGCTGACACTTCTTACGGATATGATTTCCTATTATGGTGTGCAGGATGCCGTCAGCTTTGACTGGGATGCCAAGGCCTATTCGGAATCAGAAATAAGGAAACGTCTTAATAAGGCATTATAACTTTACGTATAGATGCATCTAAAAGTCGTCCTAGTTACGAATACAAATTTTTTGTTATCATGGACAAGTTATTTATTAAATTCAAATTTGGATAATATATAAATGCTGCTTTCAACAATTTATTTTATGAGAGCAGAGAATTGTACCATCTTTCACTTCTTGTAGAACTCCTGTATCTCAGCTATCATGTCCTTGACCTCCTGGTTAATCTTCAGGAAGTTGGCATAGAGGATGCGCTCACGAGCCTCGACGGAAGGGAAGTTGTAGAACTTCGGCAACGGGTACTGTGCATACGCCTTCTCCTCCTTCGCAATCTCGGCCATGTCGAAGTCGGTCTTGCAGAAGAACTTGCTGGTCTTGAACTCCTCGGCCTCCTGGATGTCCATGCTGCCGCCACGGCCTGTCTTGGTCTTGATGAAGTCGCGGGCCGTCTGACCGCAGATCCAGCCTGTGGGCATGTCGGCAATCTTTGAACCCGGCACCAGCGAGTCCATGTTCTCATTGAGGTTGATGGAAGTCTTGTCACGGTCAATCGTCACACCTTTCTTCAACTGTACCACCTTACCGAAGATGTCGTTGGAGAGCCATTCCAAGGTCTCCTTTGCGCGGGCTGAGCCACTGACGACATTGCCGACGGTGGTGATGACCTTCTGCATACCGACTTTGCCATAGTCCGACTCCAACTGAGGAAGTTCCTGAAAGCCCAACGTCACGCTCACCTTGTTGCTTCGCGCCGTACCGATGAGACGGTCAATCTTGTGGAAGTAAAGTGTGGGCAGCTCATCGACGATGATGCTCACCGGCACATTCTTTCCCTGCCCGGTGTTGACGCGCGTCACGAGACGGTTGAGGATAAGGGCGTTGAGGGCACCGATGATACTCTCCATCTCAGGGTCATTGGCAATGAGCAGATAGCTTGGATGCTTCGGATCGCTGACTTTCAGGTCAAAGTCATCGCCTTCCTTGCTGAATATCCAATACGACTCCTTCGTGGCCAGTCGGGACGTGAACACACGCAGGGTACCAATCATACCTTCCAACTGCTCCATGGCCTTGTTCTCGAAAGCCGTACGGAACGGACCGAGCAGTGGGGCTACCTCGGTATCAGTCATCAGCACCTCGAAGATGGTATCATAGCTCTCATTGAGGAAAGACAGAATATGCGGCATGTCGCTGTACTTGCCCAACCAATAGGCAGGCTCACAGACATTGCCCTCGGCATCGCGGACGACACCCGTCGGCTTGATCATCCCCGTCTCCGGGTCGATGGTCTTGTCATAGGCCAGCTCCCTGCCCTGCTCGTCGTAGGGCCGCTTCTGATAGTTGCAGAAAAAGTAAATGCACGCAGCGAGGAAGTTGACAGCGGAAGTCTGGAAGAACTGGTCGCTGCCGCCTCCACCCTCTTTCTTGCCTTTCTGCAATGACTCCAGCAGCGTCTCAGCCGTCTCACTGGCAGCAGCGAGATTGCTGATATACTTCAACTGGATGGGATTGACCCTCCGGCTGTATTCCACGTTGACGAAGTTGATGATGTTGAAGTCGCAGCCCTCCGGCGTGCGTCTGGCCTTCTTGTTGATGCGGTAATGGTAGTAGAGCTTCTGCGCCAGCGTCGGGAACTTATAGTCATAGGCGACGACGGCAAAGCCCTTGGCGCTGTGCTGGCGGATGAAAGGCTCGATGATTGAGAAAGTCTTACCAGAGCCTGGTGTGCCGACAACCCACGTGCCACGAAAGGGATTGATGATGTTCACCCAGCCCTTGCGAAACTTCCCCTTGTAGTAATAGCGCATGGGGATGTTCACGCTGTATTTGTTCTCTATCTTCTTGTCATTCTGCAAGAAGCTCTCATTTTCTAAGTTGAAGCGGTCTTTGAGCAGGCCGTCTTTCAGATACTTAGAGATATTGTCCAACGCCACGTGGCAGAGTACTGTGCCCACGACCGACATAAGAAAATAAAGCCATGTGCTGCAATGAAGCGAGAAGAAGCATGGATTCCAACCGCGGTAGAACATCCATACGGAGAGGAACATCATTATCAGACCAAAGGACAGCGGATAGATGACCATACGCTTGGCGTTGAACTCCAGGTGCTTCTTATTCCTCGTACCGATGCACGTCACGCAGATGATGAGCAGGGTCATAATCTTGCTGTGGAGCAGATGACCGTCCTGATAGATGTCCATCAGCTTTATCCTGCCGTGGATGTCCGCGAGGATGCCACCCCAGAACGGCAGCATTCCGGGGGTGATGGCATACTCGAAAAACTCGATGATCAGCGACAGATAAATGAACGTTCTGAAAATCTTGTAGATGGACTGCAAGTCCTTGCTTTCTTCCATTGTGTCAAATTGCTTAATTGAGACAAAACTTGTTGGCTACGTTATGGGATGATGCCCACGGCGTGGTCACTCCTTGACCAAAGCGTGGTCACACCATGACCAAAGCGCGGTCATCCTATGACCAAAACGTGGTCACTTCACCACTTCATTTTTTCAGACACTTGTCGAAAGCATCCGCACTGAGCACATCGCTGTATTTGACGGTCAGGCTGATGGTGCGGCCGCTAATCTGCTTTTCGCTCAATTCGATGGTGAGGATCTTGTCATCGGGAAAGGTCAGCTTCTTGATGACAATGACGTTGCGGTAGCCGTGAAGGAACGACTGCGAGCGGTCGAGCATGAAGGCCGGATCCAACTCAATCGTCTGCACCGTCGTAGCCTTGGCCTTCTTCTTGTCCTGGAGTTTGACCCTCAGCTGGTCGATGTCAAAGCGGATGTTCGTCTTGTTATAGACAGAGAAGTCGATGAAGAAATACTCGCCCACCGCGTAGATGTTGTTCAGCTGCATCTGCACCTTGTGCTTCTTTGATGAGCGGATGCGCTTGGACGGCGAGAACCATATCCTTCGGGCATAGCGCGCCATGTCCTCCGTGGAGAGGCTGACAGCCGGGTTGTCATAGTGCGTGCGCTCATCGAGCAGGATGGTCTTGTCAGTCACGGCTTCTTCCGGACGCGACGTATAGACCAGGCCGTACTGACTGCGGTAACGCTCCGTGACGATGGTCACGACACCGAGGATGTCGCCGTCACGGTTCACCTCCACGCCCTCCTTGGGTTTCAGGCGAATGGTGTTGTTGATGGGCTGGTCGCCGACGACCTTGTCCGTGCTGATGTCCACGAACCTTACGGGCTCACTGGCCGTGATGACCGTCGTGATGTTCTCATTGACAGTCAGAAGCTGCATACAGTCCATTGTCTTCTGGGCGTTCATCCCGGTAAACAGGAAGACGGATAGGATGAGAAAGAAGAATCTATGCGTATTCATTGTTTTGCTGATTTATTGTTTATCGTTTTTGCTTGTCCTTGCTGTTGATGAGATAGACCATCGTGCCGTATTTCACCCGCACCTTGTTCTTTCGGATATTCTTCGACAGGGCGTTGGAAGCCTTGCGGTAGGCATTCTGCAATGCCTGCTGGCCCCAGCGTGCCGTGGCACCGGATACGGAACCGTCGGTGAAGCTCATGTTCTGACTCACCGTACTGCCCGCCACGTCCTTGACAGTCTCACCGAAACTGCTCTTGGGAACATACAGCCCCTCCAGTCCGTCGGTGTCGTAGATGCTCAGATGAACCTTTATCAGCTCGTCCTGGTAGAGGATGCTCTTGATGGTTCCCTTAACACGCTGTTGTCCGAAACCGCTCATCGTGCCGTAGAGACAGGTGCCCTTGGCCACCGTTCGCTCGCCAATGTCGATGTCGTCGAGAAGGCGGAACCGTACACGGCTGCCGTCAACGGCCGTTATCTCCTCATCGACAATAGCGCGGATGAGTTTGTGCTGTGGCTCGTTGGTGGCGATGGTGTTGAAGTACTCGGAAGTCTCCTTCTGCCGTTTCACCACTTCCTCGGCCTCGGCTTCCTCAGCAATTTCGCTGACGGCTTTCTCATTGACTGTCTTCCTGCCCTCTTTGGGCTGGTCCTTTGTTTTTGCGTAATGGCTGCCCGAAGTAGGCTTGTCCGTTGACTCCGCATCAGACGGCACGCCACTGCTGCGCAGGCCCTCGTCACGGGCATCGGTCAACTTCTTCTGAAGGTCCTCCAGCGTGCGCTGCTCATCATAGGTGTTGGCATAGTGACTGCCACCGGTGTGACTGTCCCTCTCCTGCTGCTCCTTGATCTGCTCCTGCAATTGGCGCAGACGCTCCATCGACCGCTGGACTTCCACGCTCTGTTGGTCCATTGCGGCCACTTCGGCATCGGTATATTGCGAATGGTAGGCTTCTTTTTCCTCCTCGTTGCCGCGGTCGATGTTCTCGACGGCGGACTCGTCCTTGATCTTGCCGAAGTTGTTGACCATGTTGCTGTACTTGTCGCCGATACCGTCGCCTTTGAGGTTGGCATCAGGCAGCTTGTCATTGTAGTATGTCGTGGTCTGCTTCTTGTCGTCCACCTCGGCCTTCTCGATGTTGAAGAAACGGAAGAAGAAATAGCCGAAGAACAGCAAGGGCAGATAGAGGATGGCGGGCAGCATGTATTTCGCCTGCCGGAAATTAATCTTGTCTGTGATGCTCATAGTCCTTGGTGTTGGATGGGTTCGACACTTGGCTTGCCTTCTCCGTCTGCTGCTCACGCCCATGATGGCGGTTGAAACGCAGGTCCTTCTCCTGCCGCTCCACGGCACTCGAAGGCTGCCGCTGGTGGGTCACCGCCGTTGACATGCGGTATAGGTTGAGGGCTACGCTGAAAAGGACAAAGCCGAAAATGATACACAGGAAAAACTTGGGATAGCGCGAGGCAAAGCCCTGCACCCTGGCAGCGGCCTTGTCGAGGCGCATGGTCTCGGCAAAGGTCTTGCCCGCCTCCACGCTGCTTTCGTGAAGTTCCTTGTATTTCGGGTCGTTCTTGTCGGGCATCTTCTCCCCGATGATGATTTGCTTGATATTCATAGCTGTCAATAATTAGATTTTGTCCGTTGGTCGAGGTCCTTGTTGAGAATGGTTCTCCAGTTCACGATGAGCAGTCCGTGGGGATTGTTCTCCGTCCGCGGCACCCGTTTCAGCGCACCCTCGGTGACAAGCTCACGCATGAGGATGGAGGTGCGCCGCTCAATGCGCTGACGGCCATAGTAGGTGAACGTCAGACTGTCCCTGTTGAAGTGGATGCTGTCACAGAAGATGCTGAACACGGCACTGGAGCCCATGATGTTGCCGTAGAAGCCTTTCTCCTTCAGTGCATTGTACTGGGCAAGGCCGCTCTCGTCGATGAGATACATCGCCTTCTCCATCGTGTACTTGATGTACTTGTCGTCGGGAGCCAGGGTGAAGAAGTAGTGATGGAACATCTCCACATGACTCTTGGCCTCCACGTCGAGGGTCTCCTCCATCGTACTTCTGTTGACCAGTATCGGTACCGTGCCGTCGAGGACATAGATCTTCCGGTGGGCATCGTCAACCATCGTGCGGGCTGTCCAGATGCTGCCGAGCGAGATGATCACGCAGCCCACCAGGAACAGCGAGCAAATGATAAGTACCAGTTTAATCTTATTTTCTAAATTCTTGATAACCATAATATTGCGATTTGATGTTTACACTCCTAATACCTTCCCGGCCGACTGGCGCATGGACGTTGCCACACCCTCGCCGAAGCTTCGAGTAGAGAAAGCCGTGTCGCCCTCAGGTATCATCCATGCGGCAAGGTCGGGAACGAGGTTCAGACACTTCAGGGCCACGACGCTTGCGGCCATCAGGTAACCGGCCGTGAAGAACGCATTCTGCAAATAGTTGACAACGGTCTCGTCGGAGGCCGTTACCGCCATCAAGTCATTGTACTGGATGTTGATGACAATATCGAAGAGCAACAGCACGTAGAAGCCGACGAAGTAGAGCATGGCTCCGTAGAAGTGGACAGTGAGATAGCGGATGATCCACTTCGCCCAGGCTCCCTCCCACTTCGGCAAAAGCGAGAACGCCCACTGGATGGGTCCGAAGATGGTCAGCATGCCCAAGAGAATCTGCTGGCAGTAGATGGTGCCCCACCAGCCGATGCGGAACGTAATCAAAGCAATGAGCATGATGATCTTGTCTATCAGCATCACGAGTCCGGCTGAGGTGCTCGTCATCTCGGCCTTGACAATGTTCTTCTCATCCTCCGCCGCAGCGTCGGCATCGGTCACGTCCTGCACGCTGCCTTGGGTCAGCAGGGCGCTCACGGCATTGCTCGCCGCCTTGATGGTGGACATCGGGTCGGAAGCTTCGTCGCCGAGTTGGTACATCAGCTGTTGCACGTCGTCCATCCTGTCCTTTACCTGCGCGGCCTCGGCCTCATAGAGGTCATGGGTGTAGCTGCCGATGGCATTTGGGATGTAGCTTAGAAAGTCGAGGGCGCACCATGTGCTTCTGCCTCCGCCTATCCCAGTGTCGGCCGGTGGGTACCACCAGCAGAGGATGATGCTGATGGCGAGAGGCTTGAATAGTTTCATCACGTCCAAGGGCTCGCGCCTGACCATCATCTTGTAGGCCATGTTGGCACACATGATGATGGCAAAGAGTCCGGCCAGAGCCATGGACATCTGGAGAATCCACCAGAACGGGCCCTGCCCGCCCGTGAACGTCGCGTCGGTCAGGAACTCATTCGTGCGGAATATCACGTCGTCAATCTCCTCTTCGAGAAGGTTGATGCCGAAATCTACTGCTGTGCTGTCGTTGGGCATAGTCGTTGTCGTTTATGGGGTAATGATGTTATTGTCCTTTGTCGTGGTCTTTGCCTTCAGGCCATTGTCACGCCAACGGTTGTAGGCGGCTGTGGCATTCTCTTTGACGCGGTGCTGGAAACGGGACATGGCCGTCACAATCCTGTCGGCACGCTGCTTCGTGGCCAGGAAGCGGACGTGCAGAATCAGCTTGTCGTTCGATGCCGTCACCTCGTCATAGATGGCGAGGTACTGCTTTTGCCGCTCACTGTTCGGCATATAGCCCTTTCGGACTGTCTTGATGGCAAAGTCGTACATCCTGGCCAGGTCCGTCCATGCGTCTATCTCCTCGGAGGTTGCCTTGCCAACCAGTCCGTTGAGGTTGTTCTTGAAGGCCAGCAACCGGCTGTTGATCTTCTCCCCTTCCGTGAGCCAGGCGATGTCTATCTGCCGGTCGGCGATGTTCAAGGCCTCTATTTTGGCACGGCTCTCCAAGTCCGACTGGATGCTGTCGGCCATATCGACCTGAGGCAGGGAGGCGATCTGTGTTGCCGTGCGCAGGGTGTTCTTGACGGAGGTCGGTGCCTTGGCTCCTTTCCTGTAACTGTTGTGCGTCAGCCGATAATAAATTTCCGGGGTGAGGCTTCCGGCACCCAACTCCATCACCATAATCTGTCCGAGCTTGGAAGCGTCATGGTTGTAGGTGACCTGCTGTCCCCACATCGGAATGCTGAACAGCAGGGCTGTCAGCATAAAGGTATGTCGTCTGTTTGTTTTCATATTGTGTGAAGTTAATATCCTAATTTGCCGGCTCCTTTCCATCTGCCGAGGGCTTCCCCTGCCATCTCCCTGATGGTCTTGGAGCGGTAGAGCTCTCCTTTCCAGTAGCTTGTCCGCGCCTTGATGAACTTCCATGTCTGGAAGTAGGCCGCATTGACAATCTCCTTGATACGGTCGAGCGAGTTGTTCACGTTCTCCACCATCAGCATCATCGAGGCGGGCGTGCAGCTGACCTGTCCGCTAGCATAGGCGGCAAGGACGGCCACGGACGAATAGAGGTTGCGGCACTCCGTGCTGAGGTTCCTGACTGCCCGTGCATTGACGGTCAGAAGCAATGTGTCGGCGGACTCGATGCGCTTGCGCTTGATGATCTTTTTGTTGTACTCGGACAGCAGGTCCTTGTACTTCCCGAGCTTGTCGGACACGTCATCGTAGGTGCGATAGACGTTGAAGCCTGTGCTCACCGTGCTATAGACCAAATCGATGATGTCGAAGGCACGGGTGTATTTGTCGAGCTCGATGTTGATGTCCCGGTATTCGCGGTGGGTAACCTCACTGGCCTGATGGAGCAGCTGGTTGCTCTCTTCCAGGACCGACCTTGCCAGGAGAAGACTGCGCTGTTTCTTGTGGTCATTGATATACGCCTCTATCGTCGGGATGTCACGGGGCACCTGCGCCAACAGCTTACATGGCATACCGAGGAACAGTACCAACAGCACTGCCGTCAGCTGATACCTGACGGAATGGGGCGTATTGCCCATCTTACCCGTATTTATCGTATTACTCATACTCCTTATATTAATAGATGAATCAAGGGAGGCTACTTTCGTCCTCCTCGTCCTCCCGTTGGTAGTTGGCACTGCCGCCGTTGGCCATCCACCGCCGGTGACACTGCTCGGCAATGCTGAGCTTGCGGTTGCTGTCGGCATTCAGTTTCGGTGCCAGGTCCTTCGCCCAGTCTAAAAGACTGTGACGGTAGTGAAGGAATTTCTCCACCATGACCAAATCGGTATAGATGCGGGCCAGCCGCGCCTCGATGCCACGGGCTATCTCCAACCGGTCGCTCGACCAAAGCAGGTGATGGACATCATCGGTGGTGTCTTCGGCCACTTCCTTCGTCTTCGCATACTCCACTGTGACATCACAGTTGGGATGGGCTCTCCGCAGCTCGCTGATTTTCCGGTTGACAAGCCGGGCATTCTCCTCGTCAGACTTGTTGGGATCAAGACTCATGGTCTCGGCCACGGACGTGTCGCTCCAGCTGCTTGTCAGGCTCCAGTCTATCTGAACAATGGCACGGTGGATCTTGATGCCGAGGAAATACTTCGGCTTGCGGGCGATGGAAAGCGTGGCCTTGAAGGTCACCTGGCCCTTGACATTGCCCACGGTGCCCTGCCGGACAAAGGTGTTGCCGGACCAGCTGCCAGCATCCTCCCAGTTGATATGATAGGCATCCTTCATGGCCTTCATCAGCTGTGGTATGCGGTTATAGTCATCGGTCTGTTCCTTTTCGCCCTCCTGGGCTTCCGTGATGGCATTGCGGGTGTCCTTGATGTCGTCGTCCACGCCGTCCAACTCCTTCTGCAATGCCTTGATGCGCTTTTCATTGCTCTCATAAGCCGCACGGTATTGCTCATAGGCCGCACCCGTGGAAGCGGACATTTTGCGGAGCAGCTCGCTGTTTTCCTTGTTGAGTTGGTCCAACTGTGCCTGAAGGGTGGCAGCCTGCTGGCGGAGCCGGACGAGACGCGCTTGTAGCTCGGTGGTCTCCACTCCGCTGTCGTCACTGCTGCTCAGTGTCGTACGCATGGCGCACTGCTTTGTATGGGCATCGACGGCTTTGCCGCATTCCTTGCATTTATAGGTGGTGCTGCCCTTGCCCAACGTGCCGCCGTCATGACAGGTGATGCTGAATGTCGCCGACGATGAACCTGCCAGCTTCCCGGCATCGGTTGTGGTGTAATACCTGCGGTTGTCGTAACCGATGTAATAGGTATAGTTCGACTCCTGAGGATGGGAGTCGATATAGTCCTTCAACTCGCCGGTACTGTTGATTTCCTGATGGTCACCGTTGGCATTGTACTGTGCCAGCCGTGCTTTCATCTGTGCCATGAAGGTGTTCCAGTCCATGCTGTAGCTGTCGAAGACCTCCTCATAGACTTCCTCCTTGATGTCCCATGACTTGCTGACCCGGATGTAATAGGCATAGGCCTTGGCATACTGCCCGCTCTTCCGCTTGCTCAGAATGTAAGCAGAGGGAGAATAATACATGTTGTAATAATACTTTGAGTCACCGTTGTTGAGCTCGTTGACACGCTTGCGGCTCCACCCGGCATGACTCTCGGAGTTGGACAGGATAGCCTCGTACTGTGCGCTGCTCGGCGTGAAGTTGGCATCCCTGGTATTGATGCGGTACCAGTGGTCGCCATAGATGATGGCATTGTTGTCGGTCGGCGGACGGTAATCGCAGACGGTCTCCGAGCCCTGGTCACGGCGGTAGATATACACGCGCTGGGTGTAGTGCCGTCCTACTGCCGCCTCGCTGTAGTCGGTCAGCCACCCGGTGATGTTATAGTCGCTGAGCTTGAACATGTCACCGACGCTGTTCATGCCCGCGAGCTTACTGATAAACTGTGTGGTGGAGAGGTTCTTGAAATCACCGTACATGCTGCTGGCATTGTCAACAAGGGTGATCACACTTGTGGCTTTGTCGAGGAATGTCCCTCCAAAACTCGTACCCCGGAGCAGTTGGTCGAGGCCATTGCGGTAACCGGCATTGGCGAGGCCGACACCTTTGTTGATAAGGGTCTCCAAGTCTGCTTTCAGGTTCTCCTTGGTGAAGCGGCCCTCGATGTCACTGCCGATATGCTCAAAAAGGTTCTTCCAGTCGATGCCGCCCAACTGGGTGATGTTGAAGATGGCCTTCAACTCATCGGTCAGTTCCAGGAAGGCAACGTCCTTGAAACTCAGACTGCTGTTGGTCACGACGCTCTCGAACTGCTGGCACAGCGACTTCACGTCATCCGTCGTCTTCAGCAGGTAGCTGCCCCAGTAGATGGCGGTCGAGGGATCCTCCACCATCAGACGGGCGCAAGTGACGGTCTTGGGGATGATGCGCTTGGTCACGATGTTGTAGATTCGCGTATAGTAATAGTTCTCTTTCTCGTCATTCCACAGGTCGAGGTTGGTGAGTGCCTTGCGGTCGAGGTACTTCGAGGCGAAAATGCCGGAACTGGCGACGCCTGCCGCCTGATAGCTGTCGTAAATCTTCTGTAGGCTCTCGTTGTGCAGAGCCTCAATGGCGGCTTCCGTCGCATACGCCTCAGTCATGCCCTCCATCGTCTTGTAGTCGATGTTGATGCTGGCATACTGTGCCTTGACAGGAAGAACTGTCAGGGTGAGAAGAAGTATTATGACGACCGTAGGTTTCATCATGATGGGATTTGGTATTTACGTTTTCTTGTTGAGATGGAGCACCCTTCCGGCCTTGTTGACCTTTTGGGCGAACTCCAGTGAGTTGGCGATGCCGGACTGCTCCCAGTCGCGGCAATAGGCCTCGATGGCCTGCTGGTGGGTGCAGCCCAACTCTGCCTTGTAGAGTTTCAGGGCTTCCTTCTCGGCACGCTCCGTGGTGTAGGTCATATAGCACTCATGGGGCTCCTCCACACCATAGACATCGCTGGTGAGACCGCGGCGGATGAAGATCTCCTTGAAGTAGCTGCGTCCTTCGTGGTTGTCGAGTCGGTTGATGGTGAAGATCTTCCGGCACTCCACATCGGTCAGACCGAGGATGGCCTTTATGTCGTCAAAACGCTCCTTGAACTTACCCTGGTCGAGAAGGATGGTGACATCAGAGTTGTTGATGATGGCCTCCTTGACGATGGGACTGCCGATGATGTCCTGAAGCTCCTGGGTGATGACACCTACCGTGGCCCAAAACTTTCTTGCAGTCTTGTACATATATTGGATGTACCCTGCCATGATGGGTGAGGCAACAGCCTTCCACGCTTCCTCGATGACAAGTATCTTTCGATTCTTCTTGATACGCATCTTCTGGACGAAGACATCCATGATAATCAGCGTGACCAGGGAGAACAGGGTCTCGTGGTTCTTGATAGTGTCAATCTCAAAGACAATGAAAGTCTCGTCAAACAGCGAGCTGTCGATGTTCTCATTCAGCGTCCGCTCGTAGACGCCGCCCCGGTAGAAGCGTGAAAGGGAGAAACTGTAACTGGATATATTGATGTCGTTGATATGGTTCTCACTGCATATATAAGGGAGACGTGCCATGCTGTATTCGAAGAAACTGTTGAAGGACAACTCGTTGACGACAAGCGCACGGCGGCGGTCTTCCATCTCTTTAATGCGTTTGTTGATACGTTCCTCCACCATCTCATTGGTGTCGGTGGGCTTACCCTCTATGGTTGTCTCGATGAGCAGCCGCTTGTGAATGGCAGCCCTTTCTGAAGGACTGTAGCCGTTGAAGCCGTCGAAGTAAGCCTCATAGTATTCCTTGATCAGCTGCTCGACAAGCAACTCCTCTATCTTGCTCGGAGTTCCTTTGTTATCTTTCCATAGCAGAATAATCATGTTCTTCAGAAAGTCCTTTTTTTCCAAGTTCAGTTCCTCACGCTGGATGCGGAAGGGATTCATCGTGATAGGATTCTGCTCCGTATAGCTGATATACTTGCCGCCGCAGTACTCGCAAAGACCCTCGTAGGAGTTGCCGGTATCGACCATCACCACGTCAGTTCCCTGCTCCCACAGCTGGCGGATGACGCTGTTCATATGAAAGGACTTCCCGCTTCCGCTGGGTCCGAGGCAAAAAAAGTTGCTGTTGTCGGTCAGCTTCGTAGCTCCTTCCTTGCCGGTGATGTCGATGGCGACGGGTACACCCTGACGGTCGGTGTAGTAGACCTTCAAGGGCGTTTTCTCGCTGATGGGCAGGCACTCCTTGTACATCAGACAGCTGGCGGCATCACTGAGCGTGAGGAAACGGTCGTAGTCCTTGTTGAGCGAATAGCAGTTGCCGGGGAAGGAACTGACAAAGAGCTCCAACTGGTTGTAGGCGCGCTGGCTGATATGGATGCCGATACGTCCGAAGGCATTCTCCAAGTGGTTTGTACACTTCTGCAGGTCGGCACCGGCCACCACGGTCACCACAAGGTTGAAATGGCAGTGGACCAGCTGCTTGTTCTCGCGGGCTATCAGCTCCTCGACCTTCTTGATGTCCTCCACGGCAATCTGATTGCTGGGATTCGGGAGTGAGGCATGGCGGTTCTTCTTCTTGGCCAGACGGCTCATCTCCTGCTTCTGGCTGGGCAGGAATACGACCTGGTTATAGACGACGCTCTGTATGCCGGGAATGCTGTCAACCATCGTCATCAGGTCAACAGGCATGGTGATGTTGTTGATTTCAATGTTGGTATAGGGACGGATGAGCGTCGGCAGTACGATGTTATCTACATCTACAAGGCTATAGACCTTGAACTTCCGCTGTCCCATGCCGATATGGTCGTCACTGACCTGGAAGTTGCTCATCGATATGTGTCCCTCGGTAAAATGCTGGGCAAGGTAGTGGTCAACATAGTGACGCACCTCGTCGGCAGAAAGGAAACGGGAGGAGATGTCACGGTCACGGAGCTGGTCCCTGACCTTGCCGACCTTGACAAGGAATTCCTTCCACTTGCGGCCGTCATAGCTGAACAGCCGCTCTTTCTTGTTTTCCAGCGTTATGGTCAGGTAGGTGGTGCAGTCGGTATATTCCCTTCCTTTGAAATAGCGGAAGTAACACTCGGAAAGGAACTCACGCTTTGCGTCGTCCTCGGCCTTGTACTTTTTCCGGGTGAAGACATCCTGCTTGTGGATGGCATAGCCTTCCCCAAGTGTGGCCATCAGTGAGGTGAGGACATTGGCATAGGCACCGTACTCGCTGATGTCGGCACAGTGCTTCCTCACGGGATTGCGCATGGCGAGGATGACGGACAGCTCCCCCGTCTTGGTATAGAGCACGCCCATCCCCTCAATATCCTCAATGGAGAAATAGATTTCCTTGAAGATCTTCGCACGTTTGCTTCCCGTTCCGAACGTATAGACGGACACTGCCATGCCTATGCAGACAGCCACAAGGAAGATAATAACGTATAATGTCATCACATCATATTTTAGGGTTCTAAATGGATTTCACACAAGGGCAGGCACCGGATATCAGTCCGAGCCCGCCCCCCTTTCAGTCAACAGAGTTGATGGTTCATATGTTGCAAAATCAGCGGTGATTACAGACGCTCACGACAGGCATAGACATAGAGTCCCTTGTGGATCTTCTTTGAGTAGAGTCCCTTGCGCTGCTTGACCATGATGAGAGCTATGCCGACAGTGATGGTGACAGCCGCAAAGACAAGGGCCAGCAAGAAGCCTGTCAGGGCATAGACCAGCATGAAGCCTAAGATGGCGACACCGGCCGTGATTCCGGCCCAGGTGATGTAGCGGCCCTGCAGCCCCATGAACTCCAACGGACGCTGGAGGCCCTTGAACATCTGGCATTCCATCTGTGAGTCATTCAACTGTGCCATAGCCTGTCATGGTTAGCCTCCGATACCGAAGAAGAGAGGAAGGGCGTTGGCGGCGGCAATCAGGAAGATGCAGGCTCCAACAATCATCATGATCTTCTTCTTGAGAATCTGCTTCCGAATTGTAAAGTGCTGAATATCAACACTCCCAAAAAGCAAAAAGTACCAAAAGAAACAAACTGGAAACAAAAATTTCAAAAACCCCAAAATGAAAACATCTGCTTAACATATCTTAACACGGAAATGAACGGAAATTTTCATTTTCTATCATTTTGTGCTGCGTTCCTGAAGGTGCAAAATCAGGTATTGTGAACCTTATTGTCGTTTCAGCAATCAGGTTGAAAAAATGGCTTTAGTTGGAAAAATGTGCACGAAAAGTGGGCTTTTCAGGTGGCATTTTATAGTATTTTCTGCGAAAATACAGTTGTATGTTTAACTTTCTACGTATAAGTCTCTTTAGTCTCACGGAATTTTATTAACTTTGCACCAAAGTTTATTTTAATTGCAATTTTATGGTCACTTATTTTGATGCATGTGAGATTCTTGAAATGCTGTCTGAAGCATCTGTAAAGGTGTTTCTGGACGGCGGTTGGGGTGTCGATGCACTTATAGGCAGAGAAACAAGAATACATAACGACATCGATCTGTTCGTAGAGAAGAAAGACTATGGTAAGGCCATATCCGTGATTACCTGGAAGGGATACAGAGAAGTTGTAATGGACTATACGACCGATAGCCATACTGTCTGGAAAGATGACAACGGAAGAATAATCGATCTGCATTGTTTCGAATATGTCGAAGATGGAATTCTATATGACGGATACACTTTCCCAAGCGAAACTTTCTCAGGTAAAGGAAATATCGGGAATATTGAGGTAACATGCATAAACCCGGAGGCACAGGTACAGTTCCATCTTGGATATGAATACGATGAAAATGATGTCCACGACGTCCTGTTATTATGCAGAACTTTCAATCTTGAGATACCGGAGCAATATAAAACTCACATCTGATTCAATATGCTATGATTACTGATAGTTATGATATTGAAACAGAACCAATGATCAATCTGTTTGATTTCTACGGCAGACGTGGAGATTTTGCAGATATATGCCTGATAATATTCTCGAAGGAGATTCATCGGCATTTACTTGATTCCTACGAATCTGAAATTATTGCAACTATGCCGGCTTGCAATGGCGATACGCATATCTATAAAACAACTTATAAAGGAGTTACGATAACTTTCTACCTGTCAGGAATAGGTTCAGCAGTAGCATCCTCTCAATGTCATCTTGCAAGCTGGCTAACTGGAGCATCAAAGTTCATTATGTTCGGTTCCTGTGGCAGTCTTGACCGTACAACCACACAAGGTAGATTTATCATACCGACACAAAGTTACAGAGGGGACGGGTGTTCATATTATTTTGCAGCACCATCCGACTATATTGATATAGCCGCAAGCAAGGAACTTTCCATAATTTTCGACAAATTATCTGTACCATATATTACAGGTAAAATATGGACGACAGATTCGATGATCAGAGAAACAAAAGGACTTGTACGCAAACGTATGGAAGAAGGGTGCATCGCTGTAGAAATGGAATTGGCTGGAGTTCAATCTGTGTGCGACTTCTACAATTTGAAGTTGTATGCTTTTTTTGAAACAGGTGACATTTTGGATACAAATGGATATGAAGCCAAAGGCTTGAACAATGCCAACCATAGTTTAAACAAACTTTATATTGCTTTAGAAACGGCAACCTACATCTGAAGTATATCAGAATTGTAAATTCCCATTTAGCGGACTATATAAAAAGTATTCCATAACCATCTATACGTGGTTTACGGAATGCTTACTTTATAACAATTAGGTTTACACTCGTTTATTTTGACGGTGCAAAGTTACTCATGCTATCTGGCTCCCACAACGGGCAATAGTGCACATTTTCAAGAAAATGACGTTTTCAAGAAAAAAAATATCCCTACAAACTTAGACTATGCCAAGTTTCGTAGGGATTTTGGAGGGTATAAACATTAGATTACTTCGTCCAGTGGTAGTGACTGTCGAGCATCAGGAAGATAGCCAAGCCGAAAATAACGAGTCCAAGGACAAAGAAGAACCAGAAGAAATACTGCACATAGTGTCCGAGGTAGGTTCCGTCGTACTCCTTGTACCTTTCCTGAACCCTTCTACGTTCTTCATAAAACATTTGATTGACCTCACGGATATGCTTCTGCATCTGAGTGGTCATCCATTCATGTTGTTTGTCGAACATGTCCTGAATCTTCTTCCAGTCAACATCATCGACTCTGACTGAAACCTTCAACTTGGTTGGGGCATCCTTCAGAACATTGTCAATGTGGGTATTGATGGTGTCAACCTTACCACTGATAGTGTCAACGGCATTGCCAAGAGCAGTCTGAGCTGAATTGTACTTACGGATGGCAGACTCCAGTTGAAGAGTTGCATTGATCCAAGTGTTGGTCGCTTTGTCAATGTTCTCACTCAACTGCCTGAGTTCAGGCGCACGACTGACAACAGCATCCTCGGCATCATGCTCTTCAATCTCTTCCTGGACTTCGTTCATCATGTCATCGAAGTCAGGCTTCTGCTCGTCATCTTCGATGAGTTCTTCTACATGTTTTGTTCTTCTCATTGATATGTAGGATTTGTCTAACGGTGGAATGAACGTCTTTTCTGCGGTGGCTTGCACATGGCATGAGCCATCTGGAGGCAACGGCGAGCCCGCTCACGCTCGTCTTCGTCATCATCCTTGCCCCAACCAGAGGAAGGAGAAGAACCACCACCGCCACAAGATTCGGACACGGTTGTTGCTGCATCAATCATATCAAGGAAGAGAAGCATACCTACATGAGAAATGTCCTCCCTTGATGCACTCATATCAGAGTCAGGAACCTGAACCTCATTGAGGAAGATGTCCTTGACCGTGTTCGGAATATAGATTCTCTTCATTTCACCGCCAACATTGACATTGAAAGCAGTCTTGGTTGCAACTGGCAATGGCTTAGAATTGGACTGGGTAGGTTTCGTTGTCAGAGCAACAGGGCGAGCAGGGCGAGCCGGTGAAACGGAAGGTGAAGCAGGTCGCATCTTGACCTGAGTAGGCTTAGGATGCATCTTCTTCCATGTGGCTTCAAGCTGTGATACCATGAACCTTCGACCGATGGCAGAAGCCTTGAATACTGAGGCATTTTTGCCGATGGTATAGCCCACAAGTTTGGCATTAGTATTGTCATACTTGGGCTTGACCTCATAGCCCTTCATGCGAAGCAGATTGAAGTATTTGTCAATGTCAAAACTATCCATCTTCTGAAGGGTATATTCGCAAAACTCCGCAATCTCGTCCTTACGCATATCACGCACCTCCTGAGGTTGTTCCCAACCATGCCTTGCGTTGATAATTTCCGCAGCCCTCATTGCCCTGATATGAACATCGTGAACATCATTGGTTTTGCCGTCATTATCCACACGGCAACAGTCAAGATGCAGGTGAAGGGTTCCAGACTTGGAATCCCGATGCAAGGCAGCGACATTCATAGAATTGCGGAAATTGGTCTTGACCTTCTCCTTGAAACCCTTGGGTAAAAGTCCGACTGAATCCAAAGCTTCCAATCCTTCATCAGCGAGGTTTGCCCAGTCATCCAAGGTGTAGTTCTCAGACTCTTCCTTGGATGGGGAGAGTACAAACGTGGTCATGAAGCGTTCCAACTTTCGCCCAACAGTCCTGTCCTGTTGATGCAACTGGCAGTGATGCTTCATCCGATACCAGATTTCGGTGGCATCGAGATAGTCAGGCATGTGGTTTACCTTGACCACGGTTGCATCCTCCTTCTCCATTGCGTACCTTGCGGCATTGCCGCCATAGGCTACGGCTTTAGCGAGTATGATCATTTGTCTTCTTGAACTTTGGGCTGTACAGGTGATGTAAGGTTCTCTTCTATGCTATACCAGTGTTTGATGAGTCGTTCAACGGCTTCAATCCACCACTTCATGAACTTTGGAGACCTGAACATCTTCTGCTTTTCCTCGGGTGAAGCATCGTGCAACTTGCTGCGGACTTTTATCAAGTCGGTACGTGCCTCAGTCAGAGAGTTAAGGGCTTTGCTTTCCTCTGGAGTGAGTCGCTGACGTGGGTGGTGCTTCAAGCCAGTCTCAACGAGATACTTGCCAATGCTGATACCACATTCCTTGGCGAGTTTCTTCAGTTCCTTCCAGTCCTTATCGGTACAGCGGAAGGAATGCACCCTTGTGGGTGTCTTCTTGATAATCTTCTTTTTCTTAGCCATGACTATGAAAATGATTAAAGGGATGATAATAAATCAGTTAAAAAGAAGGACAAAGGTCTGCGAGCCTGCGAGTAGCCCGAGAAACTTTTAGGACTGCATAAATTTGGTCACAAATAATGTAGTACAAAAGGATTTCTCGAAAAGTACCTCTTAAAAATCGGTCCTTTTACCTGCTAAGTTCCCGTCAGGGCTTAGAAGGTCGTTTCGGCTTGCCGTGTCGTCCTGTATCGGTAAACGTCCTTTGGGATGGTTTGGCGGTGCAGGTCGTATTCCTGAGTCCTCAGACGGCTATTTGTTGCCGTTCTGGTGGTAGTAGCCGTTAGGCTTCTGATAGCCGTTGAAAGGCGGTCTTTGATTGCCGTTAGGCTGCTGTGGTTGACCTCCTGACTGCTGTCCTCCCTGTTGTGGTGGAGTCTGCTCATGCTGCTTCCCTTCATTCTGCTTGCCATCGGCTTCACCTTGGGACGAAGGGCTGTCAGCAGACTGAGGGGAATTGTTTTCAGGAGGTGATGGTGACTTGTTGCCATCTGCTCCAGACTTACTCACATTGCCACTATCATTAGATTGTGGTGATTGGTGCGACACATTGCCAGTTGTCTGAGGATTGTTGACCTCGGCAGAGTCCTTGGATTTGTCACTGCCCGAAGCGGAACCTTCCTTGTCCTTCTTCTTGTCATCAGGATCCTCAGTGATGATGACCTTGGAGGCAGGAACTTCCGCATGGATGATTGCCGTACTGTCGTTATTGCGCTTTAAGGCAAAGGCATTCGACACGAACTTGGCATCCACATACCAACCTGAGAGACAATGAAGGGTGTAGATGCGGTTATCTTCCACTTCCTGAGAAGAGAAAATGCCCACAGACTCCATAGCATCCAACAGCTTTGGAACCGTCTTGCGGTCTTTAACCCAGAGTTTGGCAAGTTGGGTATTGTCAACCATAACCTGACCTGCCAAGATTTCTACCTGCTTGGTCTTGCTGATTTGCACAAGTTTTGGAACTGGCTCGGCAAGATCCACAAGCGACATGAAGCATTCCATACGGTCAATCTTGTACTTCTTGCTTCGAAGATGCTTCAACTGGTCTTCTGAGAAGGTGAAGCAACGATGTAACTTTTTATCGTCCATAGTCTATGATATTTGAAAAATGTAACCTAATAGAGGGAAAAGGAATATGCCATCAAAAAGAAAGACATCACTGGATAAGTTCAACCAGGGATTTCTTCATGTCATCATCAATGACTCGGTATCGGGCAAAAGCAACGCTGCCTTTGGCATGACCTGACATAGAAGCAACCAAATCAGGGTCTTTGACCATGCGGTAAAGATTACCGATAAAAGTTCTTCGTGCAAGATGAGATGTAGCCACATCTGAGATTGGCTTCTTCTCTTCCTGTCGTGTCTTAGGGTTAATCACAGTGACAACACGATTTACCTTGGCACGCTTCAAGATTCTACGGATAGCATCGTTGAACTTGAAGTTATAATGCTGGGGGAAGATTGGTTCATCATCACCATGGTCATGGCCATCAAGGATAGCCATAGCCTTGGGGATAAGAGGAACCCTTACAACGTCACCAGACTTGCCCTTGGTCTTGATGGGGATATATTCCAGAACACCGTCAATAATGTTCTTGGGGGTGAAGGTCACAAGATCACTATGACGGCAACCGACCATACACTGAAACACGAACATATCACGATACTCAGCAAGTTCTGCATCATCCGTGAGGTCTGCATCCAGAACTTGGTCACGCTCCTGAATGGTCAGGAAATATGGAGTGCCATAGAGAGCCTTGGGCATGTCATATCCAAAGAAGGGGTCATTGTTTGTGACTCCCTGCTTGCGAACCCAGTTGCACACGGTTCGTAACATGGTCATGTTAGTGACGATGGTATTCATTGATATGTCATAGTCAGAAGACAGGAAATCCGCAAACGCACGAAGATCATCGGCAGTCATGCTGTCAATGTTCATCGGGTGTTTGTGTTCATCCTCAAAGCGAGTAACCTTGTCAATCAGGCATCGGGTGTTACACTCCTGATGCTTGGCAAAATGCTTGTTCTGAAGGTATCTCTCTGCCCAGATGACAAAAGATTTGCTTACCGCCATGCCACTGCCCATGCAATAGGCATTGGGGTGGTGATAGGCAAATATCAGTCGTCTGAGCCAGTCGGAGTTTGCTCCGATATAGTATTCCCTGGTTATGATACCTGTAATCTCCTTGACCTGTGAGTCAAAGAGGTTTCTGGTATCGTCATCCACAAGATTGACACGGCTCTTGTAGCCCTGTCGTTCTTGGCTCCAGTGATTGGGATTGATCTGAAGTTCGCTTGCGCACTTGACATCAAGCCCTTTGTCACGGACGCGGAAGTACACCGAAGCACGGCTGTCGAGGTCGTTCTTCGATGTATCTTTCTGACGTATGTAAGCGGTTACTCTCATTGATATGTCTATGATATGACAAAAGGGAAAGAAGAAACTATCTGCGGAAACGTATGTGTCGTTGCTCTGGATAGTCCGAAGCAATATCCTTCAGCTGCTGTTCAAGTCGCTCGTTCTGGTACGGAGTGAGCGCATGGATAGCCTTGATGCAGACACTCTGCACAAGCAGGGTTCGTCTGCCGATAGTGTTCTCATGGTCAATGCCCTTGTTGGCATGTGAAATCTCGCACAGTTCATTGAAGGCATCCTTCATACTGTGATAACCTGTGCCATCCTTGGCATAGGTAACGGCAAGGCTGGCTACCTGAGCCAGTTTGTCGTTGTACTGCTGTTGGTTGAAATCCTGATTCATATACTCATTGATTAGTGGTTGGCGAGTTCGTTCAGCTTCTGGGCTGCTGCCTCCTTGGTCTCAGCCTCAGACATGCTTCGGTTCTGACGCATCCACTTCAGAAGTTCAGCCTTCTCAAAGTAGATAAGTTTGCCGTTTGGACGGAAGAAAGGAAGCTCATGACGATGGGTCATCTTGTAGAGACTGCTCTTTGATATACCCATGAAAAGGGCTGCTTCTTCAAGTGTCAATACCTCCTTGGCTGCGCTGAGAGTATTCTCCAGAATCTCGATGCGATGCTCAAATGACTCTACCTTCAAAAGAATAGTCTCGTTGTCAATAGTCTTATTCATAATCTTGATATTTAATTGTTTACGTTATCCTGAATGCTTGGTTTTGAGATAGCACCCCCCTAAAGGTAGCGGAAACCACTACCTTGAATCAGGGCACTGCTTTTGATGAAATGAAACTGGTTGTTATCCTGAATCGGCTCGTTAGCCGTTATTCGTTATCCTGTATATCTATGACCTTGCGAGGGTGCGTGTTGGTCGCTGCCGTTCGCTTGGTTCGTGGAATCTTCTTGTTCTCTGTGTGTGGCTTGCGACTCCTGAATACCGTCTTGGTATTGGAGATAGCCTTGACCTTTTCCTCAGTCAGCACGTCTGCATAGACTGCGGTTGATTTGAGCGACTTGTGACCCATGAGTTTCTTGGTGGTCTCGATGTCACCAGTAGCCGCTTGGATCAATGTGCCAAAGGTATGTCGGGAGGTATGGAAGGAGATTGTCTTCGTAATACCTACCTTCTTGGCTATTCTTTTGAGAGCTGCATCCACATTGGCATGGGCAGGAAGGTGGAAAACCTTGTCATCCTTCTTGGGTGGCATCCATGCTTCTGCGGTTGAGCAGATTGGGACGGCATTGAGTTCCTTGGTCTTCTTCTGGACGATTACAAGTGTGTTCGTTGCCTCGTTCCTCATGATGTTTGACCATCGCAAAGCCCTTATGTCGCTGATGCGTAGTCCTGTAAGGCAAGCGAAGCCAAATGCCAACTGGGTTTCCCTGACTCCGTTTGTCTCTTCTGATGCCATGAAGAGTTTGAGTTCATCGGGTGTAAGGTACAGCTTGTGACCTGCCTTTGGCTTGGAGATAGTGTCTTCCTTCTCCAACTGATAGAAGGGGTTTGCTTTCAATTTGCCAGTCTTGACTGCCTTGTTGAATACTGCGACAATGCGTTGTTGGACGTTTCGCAAAGTGGCATTACTCAATGGCTTTGCCTTGACTCTCACATACTTCTGAGGAACATAGTCGTTCTTCAGCCAAAGAAAGAATGCCTTGAACCATGTCTTATCAAACTTCATCAGAGTGATGTGCGGTCTGCGCTTTGCCTTCAGGAACTCCTTCATGCGTTCTTGAAGGTATTGAGTCTGCTCGACAGTCCTCTTGGAATATTCGGGATTGCCGTCCATCCACTCCATGTAGGTCTGGATCCAGTCAATGACCTCGAGAGAATCATCATCTGGAATGTCGGGTACGACCATCAAGTGACCTTTCTCGGGAATGGTCTCGGGATGAAGGATGCGCTCGGCACGAATCTCCTGCGCACGTTTCAAGGTAGCCTCGTTGCGTTCCTTTGTCTCTTGGTTAATCCCGGGGATTAGGTAGAGGGAAAGGAACTCAAACTTGCGCTTGCCATTCTCATAGATGTCAAGATACAGGCTCTTGTTATCGTTTTCAAGGTCTTTTTGTCTGAGTGTGATGGTCATATCAATGAATTGTTATAATTGGTTATACCACTGGGGTAAAACACCACCCTGGTTTATCAAAGGGGGTGATTTCAAGTCACCTCCTTTATTTGAACATTCCATCAATGAGGTTGATGGCTTCCTCCTTCTTCTTATCTACGATTTTCGCATAGATTTCAGTGGTCTGAATGTTGGTGTGACCCATCAACTTGCTTGTGGTGAACAGGTCTGCGCCAAGTGTCAGCATCATTGTGCCGAAGGTGTGACGTGAACAGTGGAAACTGATGTGCTTCTCTACACCTGCTGCCTCTGCCCATTTGCGAAGGGCTCTGCCTATGACGGTCTGAGTAGTTGGTATATCAAAGAAGGGAGTTGTTATTCCCTTTGGTTTTGGTAACCAACGCTTTGCCTCTTCTGAGAGTGGGATGATGACAGGCTTCTCCGTCTTCTGCATTTCCATATCAATGTACTCGCCCTTGCCGTCAGGAGTCTTGAAGATGTGAATCGGTGCAAGTTTGTACATATCACTGAGTCGCAATCCAGTGAAACAAGCAAAGATGAAGGCTTGCTTGACCTCTGGGCGGTAACTGTCGGTTGCCATGAGGGCTTTAAGTTCCTCAATTGTAAGGTATTCCTTCTTTCCATCCTTTGGCTGAATGCGCTCCTTGGCATCCAGTTCCTTCATAGGATTGTTACGGATGATACCTTGACGGACGGCATTGTTGAGAGTAGTCGAGAACATGCCGAGGTAACGGCTTGCCGTGTTCTGGCTGATAGGTCTTGGCTCAATGTACTTGCAGTGTGAGTTTGGGAAGGTGCGAAGGAACTTCACATACCCACGGCAGAAATCAGCATTGACCTCTTCAAGGGTGATGAAGGTCTGATTGGACTCTTCAAGATACTTTTCCACGGTGTGAAGCATTTCAACACGACAATGGAGGGTTGACTTCTTGGTGCTGACTCCACCTTCACAATACTTCTTGATCCATCCTGTCAAGAGTTGTGAACCCTGCTTGACGGTTTCCCAGTCTTGCACTCCGTGACCATGGAGAGCCTTGATGCGCTCTGCCTTGATACGTTCTGCGAGTGCCATCGTTTCCTTGTTCTGCTCCTTGCAGAGTGGATTGACCTCAGGAATGATATAGAGTTTCAGATACTCATACTTCCTGACTCCCTTCCAGTAGATGTCAAGATAGATACTCTTGTTGCCATCTGCGAGGGATTTGAGACGAATCTTAATCGGCTCCTTCAGTTTGACTTGTTTCTTTGGTCTTGCCATGCTTGTATATTTTTTATTGGTAATTTACTCCCGAAAGAAGGGAAAATGAATTTTGCAGAGGGTCTGCGAGGTTTGGGCTTTTCGGATGCTGATATATCGTTTCTGCATCGTGATTATGCCCTTGAAAGCATGTGCAAAGATATGAAAATCAAGCCATATATGAGAAACAAATCAGAAACAAAAATCATTTTATTATATCTTTTTAAGAGTCGGTTGAGCAAGAATCGGAAAATTCAAAAATTCGCTTATTCGCTTGATACTAAGCACTTTATTTGTCACTTCCTTTCTTATCCTTTCCAACCAATTTTGGAGGACTAAGATATTCTTGACATCCTGCTCCTCGTTGTTCATCGCGATATAGACGGAGATGGCTCCGACAATGGCGACGACACCGGCGAGGGCGTAACAGAGGTTGACGACGTAGGGAACGTACTTCACAAGCTCCGTGGCAACCTCTTCAAGGGCGTTGGTACCAGCGTCATAGCCAGTACCGGCAAGGGTCTGGGCTACGGTAGTTATGGGAGCCATCAGACCGAGGAAGAAGGCGATGACAAACGCCTTGGCCTTGCCGCAAACGTAGGAAACTGTAGCCTTCGCCTTGGAAGCTACCTGTAATAGAAATCTTTTCATTGGCAATTGAAATTTAGTTGTACTTCTGTGATTGATTACCTATTTTGTCGCGCGTAAATAGTCTAAAAGATAAAGTTCATGTCCTGATAACCGTAGAGGGCCGGCATGACGATGGAAGCTCCGATGATGAAGAGAATGCCACCGACGAGCATCATCATGCTCTTGGTGATGTCCCCCTCATGGTAGTTCATCTTGATGCAGATCTGCAAGGCGGAGATGATGACCATGATGCTCGCTACCGCATAGAGAATCTCTACCGTATAGATCATCATGGTACCGACAAAGGCGGTGGCCTCGGCAAGGCCGTCAGCGCCCCAGGAGTAGTCCACGGAACCGCAACGGGCATGGGAGACTCTGAAGATACCGAGCAGGGCAGCCAATATCAGGTACCGCCGGGTATTCGTGTCAGCACTGCGTGTATTCATCTCGTTTGTCGATATTGCTGGATTCAACACTGTTTTGGATGATATTCTTGAGGTCCTTCGATTTGAAAAGGTTGCCCAAGGTCGTATTCTTCTTCATGTTCTGGTTGACGCCTTCTACTTTTTGTGTCACCTCGTCATTGGCGGAAGTGCCGATACAGCTCTGGACTTCGTACTGTGGCTGTACTAAATCCGGATTAAACACTTCCGCCTCGACGAAAGGGCGCGGTTCCTGCTTGGGCTTCTGTCCCTCGATGAAACCGACTGTCGGAATGATGTCGTTCTCGCTTTCCTGTGCATCGGATCTATCTGTGGGTGTCGGTTCGGACTGAGCTTCTGTAGGCTCTATGTTTTCAGCTGGATGACTGTCGGCCTCAGTGCTGCTTGGCTCTGTGTTCTGAGACTCGGCATTGTCTGATTCTCTATTGTCAGACTCTGCATTGTCCGGTTCCTCTGACGTTGGTGACGTGTCATCCTCTGCATGGGAAGCTTCTGTCGTTTCGTCCGCCTCACTGATCTGCTCTGCTGCCGGGGCGGATGGTGTGCCGGTGATGTCGAAACCGCCAGTCTCCATATTCTCTGTGACGGTTCGTGTTTGGAAACCGTCACCGTCATTCTCATCCCCTATGGGAATGCTTTCCGTTGTACTGGTTTCCTTCTTGGACCTGGCGTGCAGATCCATAGAGATGGCTGCGGCGAAATACAGGATTTCGGCGATGGTCAGTACGATGGCGAAAATTACAAATGGGCTCATAGTCGTCTCTTTTTGCGATGAACATAATTTTATTTCCACCACAAAAATAGCACGAATCTATGGTATAGGCCGGAAAAGCTATTGACAAACAGCATAATAGCGGCCTAAATGGAAGAATTGGTTCGAAGGAAAAATAAGGATAGAACCAAGAAATAGGAATAAGACAGTAAGAGCGGCAAGCTGTTCAGTGACAACCTGCCGCTCCTTCTATTAGTATAAGGTATCAGAAGAGGTCGATGGCTTTTCGCTTCGTGTTATCTTCTATGACCCCATGTTTGCACTCGTAGATGTCGATGGCCTTGATGAAGGCGGCCTCGATGACATCCTTGATTTGATGCCCCTCACGTGTGGCAATGATGCGTATCTTCTTCAGGACATCGGAGTCGATAATCGAGCAGAAGCGCTGTTGGTTGCGGGTCTGCTCCAGCGCTTTTTGTCGTAGTCTGTCTTTTCCGGCTGATGACTTCTTGGCCTTTGTGGTAGTTTGCACCTTGGGAGTGCTGTCCTGCGACTTGTTGTCAGCAGTTCCAGTCAGTCCGGTAAAGAGGGCATCCAACTCATTGTTTTTCATACAGCCACCTCCTTTCTTTGGTTCATACGTTCTAAGAACTCGTCGGCCAAAGCCGTATAGTCCTTGGCTCCATTGCTGCCAGAGGCGTAGTCAAGGATGTTGCGGTTCTGCAACGGTGCTTCTGCCAGTCGTACGTTCTTGCGGATCTTGCACTGATAGACGACATCCCCATTCCATCCCCGGAGGCGTTCCTCAATGCCACGTGCCAGCTTGCTGTTCTCCCAGCGCGTGATGACAATGCCTGAGATATGGGCATTGGGATTGAGCCTCTGACGTACCATGCTGATGAAGTCGCTCATCATCGTCAGTCCCTTGAAAGGCAGAACTTCCGAGATCAAAGGGATGAGAACGTCTGTGGATGCAGTGATGGCATTCAACGTGACAAGGCCCAAGGAAGGCGGACAGTCCAAAAGCACATAGTCATAGTTGTTTTCGACATTGGCTTTGGATAGAAGTCCGGCCAGGATATGCTCACGGGCGATGGCCGTAGAGAGCTCAACATCCGCCATGGCCAGTGTCAGGGACGCGGGAACGAGATGAAGACGGTCGTTGATGGCTATAATTGGCAGCCGGTCTGTCTTGCCAGTCAGCGCCTCGTAGATGGTCGCTCCTTCGGGAGAGGCTACTAATGAAGCCGTTAGGTTTGCCTGGGCATCCAAGTCTACAAGCAGGACACGGTGTCCTTTCATCGACAGGATGCTGCCAAGATTAGCGACGGTGGTCGTCTTGCCGACGCCTCCCTTGTGGTTGGCGACGGCTATGATTCTTGTTTTCATGTTCTGAGGTGATTTAAGTGTTTGACGTTTTTGAGTTCTTTTTTTCCATCTGCACAAGATGGCTTTTATACCAGTCGGTAATCTTCTGTGACGTTACCTCCACAAGTGTCGGCTTGTCAAAGAGACTGGTGATAGAGACCTTTCCTTCCTTTGTGTCGGGGAACTGAAGCAGCGGGATACCGCCGGGCCGGAGCAACGGCAGGTTGTTGGCCTTGGCAACGCGCTCTGCCTCCGTGCCATAGACCTCTATCATTTTGCTGTCCGTGAAGTGCAGCAACAGTACGGCTCCTTCCTGGACGCAGCGGCTGCTAAAATGGAAGTAGGCAAGTTTGGCCTCCATCAGTCCGTCGGCAGGATCCTCCGGGTCATGCTGGTAAGTGCCCTCGCCAATGGCCTCGACATGGAAGACTACAGGAATTTCCTTGCTGAGAGCTTCCACATGAAGCAACTGGCCAATACGTGCGTTGATCTTGTCCTCGGAAACAACTTCCTTGCAGTAACCGGCATCCGATACGCCGCCTGTTACCTGCCTTGCAGTGAGGATGTAGCCATTGTTGACGTGCTCTAAGGTAAAGAAGAGCGGATAAATGTTATGCTGAGAGGTCGTCGTCGCCATTGTCATAAGGTATTACGGAGTTTGTTTTCAACGGGTCGATACGCTCGGTAATCGCATGGAGATTGATGTCGTTGCACGCACAGACGGCATCATAGTCAAAGGCGAGTACACGCTCCTGGTCAAAGACCAGTACGCTCTCTCCCTTGTCGTTGGTGCTTCTCTTCGGCATGCCGGACTCATCCAGGACACGGAACTTCAACGGTGAACGGGTCTTGCCGAAATACTCCGGCGTGGCCATGAGGTACGACAGCAGAGACTCGTCGGGTATCATCACCTTACCCTCCTTCTTGGCCTGGATATTGGCCTTGGCCACACAGATATTACTGCGGACAAAGAGGATCTGACGGGGCTTGTCGAACTGGATGACCTTATGGGACTCACCCTTCACGGTGACGGCCAGCTTATCCACCGCCTTAATCTTGTAGTCCTGTCCCTCACGGATGTCACCCAACTGACGTGACTTGGAGAACATTGCCCAGAAGATGGCAATCTCATCGGTACTGTTGCAGAGTGAGTGCTGGTATTTGAGACGGTCGATGCAGATGTCATGCACCATTTTCTCATTGAACGGAAGGGAGTCAACGCACTGGCTCAGACAGTAATATGTGGCAAGCATCATGGCCCAGTTGTTGATGAACCGCTCGCCGATGACGCTGTAATCGACATCACTCTTGATCTCCTTCAGCGCACGCTTCCACGCGTTGTACCACCCGGCATTGAAGTTGTCACGGTAACGGATGTACTCTATGGTGATGTTCGTGGGGTGCATCTTGCGGAGCTTCATGAAGCTGTGGTACTTGTCGGTCTCCTCTTTGGTGTGCTCGCTCTTGTGCGACTCCAAAAAGAGGACACGGGAGAACAGGGCGATGTCGGCAGTGGGTATCTCCTGCCCGGAGAGGACTACGCCGCAATCGACATTGGTGGACTCCCTTCGCTCACCGTCGGCGGAACGCTTGATGCGCCCGGCACTGTCATAGATGCCTTTGAGGAAGTCGATGTGCTTCTTGCTCAGGGAGTTCTTGTACTCGTCGAAATGGACGATCATATTGCTCACCTCAGAACACTTGTCGCCCATGGCGTAATAGGTGGTGCTCTCAAGATTGCTGACTTCGGGATTCCGTTGGAAGAGATTGACTAAAGAAAGGGCAAGCTCGGTCTTGCCGGTGCCTTTCTTTCCGTAGAGATTAAGGATAGGGAAAGAACGCGTGGTATCTGTGATGATGTCACGGAAGAGAGTGGCGAGATAGTAGCAGTAACAGACCACACCGTTGTCACCGTACAACTCATGCAGGAGCGTGAAGTATTGCCGGGCGGTCACCTCCTGCTTGGGGGCGTGAAGGTAGCGGCGCTCATTCACATAGGCCATCCTGTTATGCTTGTGGATTTTCGACATGGCCGGAAGGTAGAAGTTCTCCTTGTCAAGGCGTATCATGCCGTATTCATCGACGGCATGCCACTTGCCCTTATAGACGATGCCGTTGCAGAAAGCGTAGAAGCCACTCTCGCCGATATTGTTCCATCCCATCTGATGGACTCTCTGGGCTTCCTCCGTTTTGCCGTAGATGAAGGCTTTCAGCATCTCGTATTTCTCCTGCCGCTCGAAGAAACGGAAGTCGCCCTTGCCTTCTATCTTCTCCTTGAACCGCTCCAGTTTGGTGACATCCTGCTGCTGGAGCTCAATGGTGCGGCGCATATGGCTGTCATTCTCCAGTTCAAAGATACGGCTGGGCTTGACATCATCGGCGATGAGGAAGAGCGGTTTGATGATGAAGTTGGTCCATGGGCGCTCACGGCCCTGAGAATCCAGGTCGTAGTAATGGTTGCCACGCCGGTAGAAGTTGTAACCCTGGAGCTCCTCGGATTTTTTGTTGGCCTGACGACGTTTCAACTCCTGTCTCCGGCGGGCAGCATCTGTGAGTGCGCCCTTCCACACAGTGCCCTTGCGGTATTTGCCCTTCAAGTCTGTGAGCAGGGAGGCTTGGAGGACGTCAGACTGGACATTGACGAGCATATCGCAAACGTCGCTGATGATCTTCAGCTGTTCGTCATTGGTGCCTTCGGTATCATAGTGCTTCTCAGTGTACCAGAGGATGAAGTCTTTCTCCGTTAGCGCATTCCATCTGTCCAAAGAGGTGATGTAGGAGTCGGGATCTTGCTTGGCATCGCCTTGGGGAATCTCTCTGACTGAGACTTGGAAGCCCATCTCCGTGGCGAGACGGCCGTTCTCGAAAACAAACCTCTCCCCGGCACCGAAGCGCTCGCCCTGTTTGGGGACATCGCTGTCCGGGATAAAACACAGACTACACGCAAAGGATGAGAAATTGGAAAGCTGATCCTTGGTCCAATGGCCGCTGAGCGATGCAACGACATTGGCAATGCCCAACGACTGGAGGCGCATGACGTCAGGAGCACCCTCTACAAGATAGACCTTGCCAGTCTGCCGGGCGGCTTTCATGGCAACGTCGATGCCGAAAACAGATGTGCTTTTCTTGTAGATAAGACTTTCTCTGCCGTTCAGATATTTAACAGTGCACTGCGGATTGATAGCACGGGCAGTGAAAGTCACGATGCGACCGTATCGGTCACGTTGGGGAATCATCAGGCGGCCACGAAAGAAGTCGTAGTAGTTGCCGGGGTGATGCTCATCCTCTACTATGAGACCCATCCTGGCAAGGATGGCGAGATTAAGGTTCTTCTCTTTGGCGAACTTCAGAAACTGGTTGCCAAACTGCGGGCTGTAGCCCAAGCCGTAGGTACGGCAGAATTCCTTGTCCCACCGGCCTTGCGTCTCGCCGTGCGGTGGACCCTCGGCATACATGCGGCAGCGCATGGCATCCTCGCTGTCGCCTTCATACCGGTTCACATAGAATTCATGAGCCATCTTGTTGTAGATGTACATAGTCTCGGCGATACGGTCGCTCTCTTCCTGCTCAGGAGTCCGGGGCTCCATGAGATCGTTGACATTGACGTCAGGACAATATACGTCCAACAGATACTTCACGGCGCCCACGAAGTCGAGTCCTTGGCTTTCCTGGACGAAATTGATGACATCGCCTTCCTTTCCGCAGCCAAAGCACTTGTAGCGGTTCAAGGCTGTATTCAACATGAGGGATGGCGTGTGCTCGTTGTGAAATACGCAACAGCATTTCTTACGCGTTTGTCCCGCTGGCTTCAATGTGATGCCGGGGTACATGTCAAGCACGAGTCTGCAAATGTCAACCCGTGATTTGACCATATCAAGGTATTTTGCTTTAATATGTCTCATAACATACTAAACATTTATATTATTATGATATTTTAATTAATTATTTTGAGGTTAAAGATTGAATGTTCCCGTGATTGTCACGGGAGTGGTAGGTCGGCCCGATAGATGATGTCGCCAGCTCAAAATCATTAGCTGGCAGGTGACATAGAAGTCTCCTAATTGAAGACCGGGATTCGTGGCGGAATGTGCCTTTTCACCATTCGTTAGCGAATTGTGGCAGGTGGCAATTTTGTACGTTGTCATCTTCCTCTAATATTAAGTAAAAATAAGCAAACCTTTTGAGTAGTTCGCAAAATTTTGTTACTTTTGTAGGCAAAAATAGGAGAAAAATCGTGACGAGCAAAAATAGGGTATCAAAATACTGAGTATTTTAATATTTATTAACTGCAAACGATATCGATATAACAATTTAAAAGAAAAAAGCCATGCTGAATTTAGAAATGATAGACACGCTGTACGCTTCACTTTCAAAGGAACAGCAACAATCCTTAATCGGTCTGCTTTTCAAGAAAAGCAAACAGACGATGAACTACTTTCATCGCACAAAAGATATCAGCCTTTCAAAGCTTGAAACATTGGCTGATTTCTTTGGCATGCCCCTGGATTACTTCCGGAAAAACAGCAAGTTCAAGACGAACAACGTTGCCGGTAACAACAACTTTGTCGGCAATGTGTCTATCAGCACCAACCTGATGCTGGAGAATCAGTCTCTCCGGAAAGAACTGGAAAGCAAGGATGCTATCATCAGGGCAAAGGACGAGACCATTGAAGCTCTTCGCCACATGAACAAAATGTTGCAGGCACAGGCAAATAACAGCATCAAGAAGGACGAGTAAAGTCAACTTCACGTATAGACGAAGGCAGCGAATAGGATTTTTCTAAGTCCTATTCCCTGCCTTCATTTCTTTATAGCGATTTTCTTCTGTCTGTGATTCCGACAAGGCTCGAACTTGCAACCTTCTGCTCCGGAGGCAGACGCTCTATCCATTGAGCTACGGAACCATCAGTAGCAGTTAGCGCTTTTTACTTTTTTTCTCGTCTTCATCGAAGTAACTGCCCTTTGGCATGGGAATACTACAAGCCATACACTCATTGTAGCGGGCACGTGAGTGGCGCTCAAAGGCGAACATTTCCTTTGTCCCGGCTTCATCCTCCTTGAATTCCAGGTGATTGTCGATGGCCATCGCTCCGGCCATACCCTCCACGTCGAGGTTTTCGGTGCCGATGAGCGTGAACGTCCAGTTCTGTTTCTTCAGCTTCTCGATGAGTGTCTTGACCATCTGCAGGTTGTACTCCTCCGAGCAGTTCTCCTCGCCGTCGGTGATGATGGTGACCAGGACATTGTCGTCGGCCGTGGTCTGCGCGTTGAGCTTGCTGATACCCAGGCCGATGGCATCATAGAGCGGTGTGGCACCGCCGGGGCGGTACTCCCTGCTCGTGAGCTTGTGGGTGGCCGATGCGGGCACGTTGTCGAAGACATAACGCTTGTGCGAGCTGTCAAAGGTGATGAGCGTCACACGCTGCTCCATGTCTGGGTGCAACTGCTGCATCTTCTTCACTGTTTCCAGTGTCTCGTTGAGCCCCATGAGGGCCTGCTTCTCGATGATGCTCATGCTGCCGCTCTCGTCAACGATGATCACATTGAATACTCGTTTCATGACTTTTTCTCTTTTTTAATGGGTTGAACTTCATTTTCAGGCGCCTTTTATCTTTTAAAAGAATAAAGACACATAAAAATTAAGTGCCGACCAATATTTTTATTAAATTTGCATCAAGATGAAAAAAGAGCAGCACACAAGTCACGCTGTCGGATTGTCCGACGAAGCGATCATTGAAGGATTGCGAAACCGCGACCCTCAGATTACGCGTGACTACTTCTATGGCTTTTGCCGCATCGCCTACCATGTCTATCAGCAGCGCTATGATCTGGAATGGAAGGACGGACTGGACTTTTACAGCATCGCCCATGAGTATTACCTCTCGCTCGACAAGTACGACTTCCGGCAGCTGGAAGACCGCAAGCCGGGTCTGTCGCTGAAGACGTGGATGGTCAACGGCTTTCGCTTCGTGCTGCTCGACCGATTGAAGGACTACAACAAGGAGCACCGCTTGCAGAGCTTCGAGGAGCGGATGGAGAAGGCCAGTCTGCGCTTCGACGTGCCCGACAACAACTTCGCCGAGGACTTCCGCAACACGGTCTATGAGATTTGCTCTGACGTGTTGGGCCGTGACCACCGTTCATCCATCATCCTACAGATGATGCTGATTGAGGGTTTCAAGGGCAAGGAGGTGGCTGCGCAGTTGGGCATCACCCCTTCAGCCGTGACACAGAAATACCACCGGCTGATGGAGGATGTTGTTATCCCCTACTTCAAACGCTATTACGTAGCACCGACATGCGAGACTGCCATGCCGCATGCTCTGTTCGATATACAGACCGATGCCAAGACGTTCAGTCCCGAAAACACATTGTCGTTTGCTTCTCAAATACCACCAACTATGGAGAAAGATTATTCCAACCGCATCACACCCGAGTACATCACTTCACTCAAACCCAATGAGATCTTTGTCTTTGGCAGCAATCTCGCAGGCATGCACGGGGGCGGAGCCGCACGCACGGCACGCCTTTACTTCGGCGCAGTCATGGGCAATGGCGACGGCCCGCAGGGGCAGAGCTATGCCATCCCGACCATGCAGGGCGGCGTGGAGACAATCCGTCCCTACGTCAATAAGTTTATCGACTATGCCAAGGCTCATCCCGAGCTGACGTTCCTCGTCACTCCGATAGGCTGCGGAATCGCCGGATTCACGCCCGACGAGATCGCTCCGCTGTTTGAGGAAGCCGTCAGTGTGGAGAACATCCACCTGCCGCAAAGCTTTTGGGAAATATTAGTCTGACAGACCGAACATTGACCGACAAAAACAGGACCTACGTGGCCATCGACCTGAAGAGCTTCTACAGTTCGGTGGAGTGTGTCGCCAGGGGACTCGATCCGCTGACGACTAACCTTGTCGTGGCTGACGTGAGCCGCACGGAGAAAACCATCTGCCTGGCCGTGTCGCCCTCGATGAAGGCTTACGGACTGGGCGGGCGCGCCCGGCTCTTCGAGGTCGTGGAGAAGATGCGGGAGGTGAACTGTGAGCGGCGTAAGGCCATCGGTTTCAGACCGTTCACGGGAAAGTCGTATCTCGCCAAGGAACTGCTGGAGCACCCCGACTGGGAGGCTGACTACATCGCTGCCACGCCGCGGATGGCGGAGTACATCAGGGCGAGCAGTGAGATCTACGGCATCTACCTCAAATATATCGCGCCAGAGGACATCCACGTCTACCCCATCGACGAGATCTTTGCCGACGTGACCGACTATCTGCAATCCTACAAGATGACGGCGCATGAGCTGGCGATGACGATGATCCGCGATGTGCTGCGCACGACGGGCATCACCGCCACGGCGGGCATCGGCACGAACCTCTATCTCTGCAAGGTGGCGATGGATGTGGTGGCGAAGCATATCCCGGCAGACAAGGACGGGGTGCGCATTGCCGAACTCGACGAGATGAGCTACCGAAGGGAGTTGTGGAACCATCAGCCGATGACCGACTTCTGGCGCTTCGGACGCGGCATCGTGGCAAGGCTTAACGGCATCGGTATCGAGACGATGGGACAGTTGGCGAGGATGTCGGTTAACAACGAGGAGCTGCTCTACCGGATGTTCGGCGTCAACGCCGAGCTCATAATCGACCACGCTTGGGGCTGGGAGCCGGTGACGATGGATTATATCAAGGCGTACAAGCCGGAGACCAACTCGCTGGGCAGCGGTCAGGTGCTGCAAAGTGCGTATACGGCGGAGAAAGGTCGTGTGGTGGCGCGTGAGATGGCGGATGCGCTGTCGCTCGACCTGGTTGACAAGCATCTCGTGGGCGACCAGATCGTCCTCACGGTGGGCTACGACCGCGAGAGTCTCACCAACTCCGCTATCCGAGCGCAATATCACGGGGAGGTCAGTACCGACTGGTATGGCCGCAGTGTGCCGAAGCACGCCCATGGCATGCTGTCGTTGGGGCACCCCACGTCTTCCTCGCAGCTGATCATCCATGCCGTCACCGAGCTCTACGACCGCATTGTCACCCCGGTCTTGCTCATCCGACGGCTGAACATCACCGTCAACCACGTCATCAGTGAGGACGTGTACCGGCGGCAACGGCAACACACGCCCGTGCAGCTCGACCTCTTCACCGACTATGAGGCGGAGGCACGGGAACAGAAACGCGAGAACGAGGCGACTGCCAAGGAGCGGCGGTTGCAGGAGGCGGCACTGAAGATCAAGAAGGAGTTTGGCAAGAACGCCCTGCTGCGCGGACTGAACTACGCTGAGGGCGCGACACAGAAAGAACGGAACAATCAGATAGGAGGACACAAAGCGTAAGATAAGAAGTTAAGAATATTCTCAGTAACAAATAAAAAGACAAATTATGAAAGCTATTATATTGGGCGCGACTGGTGCCGCGGGTAGAGACCTGACCCAATTATTATTGGAAGACAGTGAAATAGAGCAGGTTGATGTCTTTGTAAGACGGAAGCCAGCCTTCGCCAGCGACAAGCTGAAAGTGCATATCGTTGACTTCAACCATCCGGAACAGTGGAGCAACACCGTCAAAGGCGACGTGCTCTTCTCCTGCATGGGAACCAACAGGGCAACGGCCGGCAGCAAGGAGAACCAGTACAAGGTTGACTATACCTATCAGTACAATTTTGCCAAAGCAGCAGCCGACAATGGTGTACCGGCATACGTCCTCGTATCATCAGCCATGGCCGACAGTAAGAGCCGATTCTTCTATACTCGCATGAAAGGCGAACTGGAAGATGCAGTAAGTAAGCTCGGTTTCAGCCAACTCTCCATTCTCCGTCCACCTTCGTTGATCCGCAAGAACACCACGAAGACCATAGAGAAAATATCCGTGCCGGTCATTCAGTTCTTTAATAAGATAGGACTCTTCCGCTCTATAAAGCCGATGAAGACAGAAGTTGTGGCTCACGCCATGCTCAACCTGGCCAGGCAACATCGGTCGGGTGTCTTCGATCCGCAGGATATTTGGAATATCAAATAACGGAGACAAATGGCCAACTACGACGACATCATCAATCTTCCGCACCACGTCTCGACGAAACATCCGAAGATGAGCATGTACAACCGTGCGGCGCAGTTCTCACCCTTCGCTGCCCTCACAGGCTACGAGAAAGCCATTGAAGAAGCACGGAAGAAGCAGGAAGCGGAGGTGAGGAGGAGGAATACGCCGGTGGAGCTGTGAAAATGCCAGATAGAGTTTCGGGTTCTTCTTCATGTTTTGAACATTTTATGATATCTTTTATAAAGCTATGGAAAAAGATTGCAACCCGTGCGCTTATTGCTGATATTTTAGTAATTTTGTCGTCAATATGATTGTACTAACACAAAATTATAAAATGAGAAACAATAGAATTTTATACATAGCTTTACTTACAGGCTTGTTATCATCTTGCTCCGTCATACGCGGATTGCACAAGGATGGGAAGGACGGACCAACAACATTCAGCTTCCATCAACGGGAGCGGGATACCATCCGGACAGCGAAAGGAACATTCTCTTTCGTAGCGCTTCCTGATTCCAAAAGAGAACTCGACACCCTTCATATCTGTGAGCCTCTCAGAGGGAAGAAGATGCAAACATTGTCAGAGCGTATGGCCAATCTGAGTCCTAACCAGACCACCATCATCATCCGGAACGACACCATCATCTATGAGAAGAGCTCCGGTACATATACGCCAACAACGAACGCTACGATATTCTCCGTCTCAAAGTCCATCACATCGCTGCTCTGTGGCATCGCCGTCGATGAGGGTTACATCAAGAGCATCGACGACCCGGTGACTGACTATCTCCCTGAGCTGAAGTCTAAGCATCCTTATTGGCAGGAACTCACCATCCGCCATCTGCTCAACATGCAGTCGGGCCTGAAGATGGAGGACACCTACAGTCTGAACCGAAAGGGACTGGGCAACCTGCGAAAGATGGCTGACTTGCAGTATAGTCACAACGTGATGAAATTGGTGAAGCGCCTGAAGTTCAGATGTGAGCCGGGGACGACGCATAACTACCGTAGCATAGACACCCAGGTGCTGGGACTGGTCATCGAGCGAGCCACACATCAGAGCCTTGCCGGCTACCTTAGTGAGAAGGTATGGAAGCCTCTGGGTATGAGCCACGACGCGTATATCACCATCGACAGCCGTAAGCATCACCACTCTCATGCCTTCGGTGGCATCGCCACCAACGCCATGGACCTGGCGAGAATCGGTCGACTGTATCTGAATGGTGGCGTATGGAACGGCCGTCGCATCGTCAGCGAGAAGTGGATACGCGAGTCCATAGCATACGACACGACCAACGATGGCTATCATCTGTGCTGGTACAACAGTTATGACCTGGGAATCAAGGATCCCGCCTGCCCCGGAACGTATGCAGTAGGCATCCGTGGTCAGGTGCTCTACATTAATCCTGCCAAACACCTCATCATGGTGCGCCTGGGAGCCAACAACTTCGAGTATTGGGACGCTGCGTATATCTTTGAGAAAATGGCACAACTGTTATAATTCACCTATATGAACTACAAAGAGATTTTCAAGACTTTTATACTATCAGCCTGTACCGTTATGATGGCAGGATGTTCATCAACGGTCATTCTAGAGAGCGAAAGGTTCATGTCTGCCTTCCGCAAGGACGTCCCCTTTGCCCTCGACTCTCTGACACAGATAGGGGAGGGCAAATACGAAAAAGAGCTAAACAATCTTAATGTCTGAGCTCGTAACTTTCTCAGCATCAGCAATAGTTACCTAGAGGTAAGTGTCTTACTTTCAAGTTCCTTCTTGCAGGAATCAAAAACAGTAACTAACTTTGCAACCGTAAACAAAAGAAAAGTAAGTAACATATTAGAACATTATGAAAGAGGTTAAGAAAATTGCTGAAGGCAAGAACTTCAGTGCAGTGGATTTCGGTAAGCTGAACGAGTTAGGTGACTATGTCTTATCTTTGGGCGATATAAAGATTCCCGGCAAGGTGTTTGGCGGACAGGCTCTCGGAACGAAAGGCTCTGAGTTCTCTTTTCAGATTTACGCTCCTGGTCAGGAGGGCGGTTTCTATCATACGCACAAGACCCATGAGGAGCTTTATTTCGTTCTCAGCGGCAAAGGAGAATATCAGGTTGACGGTGTGAACATCCCTTTGCAGGAAGGCAGTGTGGTGCGCGTCTCACCAGAAGGCAAACGCACCATTCACAACAACGGCACGGAGCCGATGGTGGTGCTCTGCGTCCAGTATCGTGAAACGCCTTTCACACAGGACGATGCCACCGATGGCGTTATCCTGAAGGACCAGGTGAAATGGTAATTAAAGGAATCATATTAAAAATCTATACCGTCATGGACAAGACCGCTTGTCTGTGACGGTTTTGTACGTTTATAAGAAATGAAGAAGATGATCAGAAATCAGGTAGTAGACCCGTTATTTCCCCAATGTCCGGTCAGAAATGTACTTTCCCGTATCGGTGACCGTTGGTCATTGCTTGTGCTGCATGCCCTGCATGAGAAGGCAGAAGCCATGCGCTTCAGCGACCTTTGCAAGGCTATACCCGATGTTTCACAGAAGATGCTCACTTCAACGTTACGTAAACTGGAGGCTGATGATCTTCTGTCCCGGACCATCTATCCCGAGGTGCCGCCACGTGTGGAATACAAGCTGACGAAGCGCGGAAAGACGCTCATCCCACTGCTCAATCAGTTGGTGGACTGGTCGTTGGACAACATGGATGCCATCATAAGGCACCGGGAGAAATATGAATTGTAATTTCTGGACCCAAACTGTTGTTATCCCAAAATGTTCTTGTATTTGTCATCGGATATGAGGTTATACATAAATGGCAAATAGTTATAGTGGTTTGTCTTTTGAGCAAAGTGGTATTTGACGTTTCGCATAACTACAGGAACGTCTTTCCTTTGTAACTTTGCATCATCAAAAACAAGACAAGTTATTTAATAGAAAGGAAACAAGCTATGTTGAACGAAATCAATTGGCCAGAGGAGTATCTCCCCGGCACCACAGACAACTTTGCCAGTAATGAAGTGATCGTCAAGGGTCTCACGGCCGCTGATGTATGGCCTTATCTCACCCACGCCACTGTGTGGGAGAAGTATTACAGTAACTCATCCGACGCCCATTATAAGGAGTCAGGCAAGGACACGCTCTATGCTCACGCCCCCTTCTTCTTCAAGACTTTTGGCTTCCCTATCGACGCAGAAGTGGTGGAATTTGAAGAGCCTAAGGACGGCTTGGCACGGATCAGCTGGCACGGATGGGCAGAGGGCGATGCCGATCATCGTCTTGATGTCATTCACGCATGGCTCTTGGAGGAGCTGCCCGGCAACCGCCTGCGCATCCTCACACAAGAGAGCCAGATAGGAAAACCTGCCGCAGCCATGGCCGGAACCAACACGATGATTGACGGACATCAGGCGTGGCTCTACGGACTGGTGAAGGCTGCCAGAGGAAAGATGGCATATTAAAGAAATAAAGTTTGGGGACTGGTATCACAGTCCCGAAACTTTTCATTATCTTTGCAATGATAATCAACCTGTTTGAGGATATGGAGTTGAAAGATGACATCAGCGTAACCAGTTACATGGACACGTTCTTTCTATGTCATGTAGGACGGGACAAGTTCTGCGAGAAGATGGTTCAGGAGCACACGCTCTTTCATCTTCTCTCTGGAGAGATGGATGTTCAGACACCGGATGGCACGGTGCATCTGAAGAAGGGCGACACATGCTTTCTGCGCCGCAACCATCGGGTGGACAAGGAGAAAAGACCGGCTGGCGGTGAGCCATTCAATGGCATTTTTCTGCATCTCAACATGGATTTTCTGAAGCGAGTAAAGGAAGGCAATCATATAGCTGTAACTTCGGAAACAGGGCGGCGAACAGCCAAAAAGAATGTATTCATACTCCCACGGCATCCTTTTTTAGAGGGTTTCTTTCACTCTTTGGTGTCGTATTTCAGTGCTGACCAGTATCCGTCAAAGGACCTGATGACCAGCAAGCTGCAGGAAGCTGTCTTTGTACTTCTTCAACTCTGTCCCAGCCTCACTCCCGTTCTCTTTGATTTTGCCGCGCCGTACAAGATTGATCTTCACGACTTCATGGAGGAGAATTTCCGCAGTGACCTCACTGTGGAGCAGTTCGCCCATTTCACGGGCCGCTCGCTGACAGGCTTCAAACACGACTTCGACAGCATCTTTCATCTTTCCCCACAGCGATGGCTCACCCGACGACGGCTCCAGGAAGCACGGAGTCTGATGGAAAAAGGTGCGAAAGCCAATGATGTCTATATGAAGGTGGGATTCAAAAACCTCAGTCATTTTTCCACAGCGTTTAAGAAGCAATTCGGCATTCCGCCCTCGCAGCTCCATGAGGGATAACTCCGTCTAACGGAATAATTTTTAGTTTATGAATCACAGATAAACAACATAACTTATTAACAACGCAGCATCATTATGAAGCATTTCAATATTCGTAAAAAGCTCATGATGAAATTACAGCGTAGCCCTCGTCATCGTATGCGCCCAGGCATCAATGAAAGGAGATCCTAAAAATACTGAAAATACCACAAATATGCAAAACAACTCAGTTATTGAAAACATTATGACCCGTGCTTCTGTAAGAAGCTATCAGGAGAAGGCCGTGGAGAAGGACAAAATCGTCACCCTTCTAAAGGCAGGCATGGCCGCACCGTCGGCTGCCGATAAGCGGCCTTGGCATTTTGTCGTCGTCACCGACCGCAAGCTGCTTGACGGTCTTGCCAAGGCCAATCCCAACGCAGCCTTTGCCAAGAAAGCACCACTTGCCATCGTTGTCTGTGGCGACATGACCAAGACGCTGCAGGGTGGCGGCAAGGACTTCTGGATTCAGGATGTCTCTGCAGCAAGTGAAAATATACTTCTTGTCGCACACGCCCTTGGTTTGGGAGCAGTGTGGACGGGTACTTATCCTGCTCCCGACCGCTGTAAAGCAGTGGCTGAGGTGCTCGGACTTCCGGAATTCCTCGTACCTTTCAACACCATCGTCATTGGCTACCCGGCCAGCCATGTAACGCCAAAAGACAAGTGGGACGAGCGCAACGTCACTTACAACAAGATTACTTCTATGCAATAGTTACTCAATACTTTGTTCATTATTGTCGATATAAAGTTGTACCTTTGAGGCTGAAATAAATAATTCATCTGCTTATGGCATTCAAGGAATTAGCAACGAAGCGCTTCTCCGTGCGCAAGTACACGGATGAACCGGTCAGTAAGGAGGAAAACTGTGGCCATCGTTCCCATCGGCCATATTGCCCCCGACTGCCCATGTGCAGAGAAGAAACGGAAGGAAATGAACGAAATAATTGAGGAGGTTTAATATGAAGAGCATTCTAACAATCGCATGTGCGGCTTTTCTCATGGCAGCCACATCATGCAAGGCACAAGACAATGTCCAGTTGCCGAAACCACTCATGGACAATCAGGTTACGCTGATGCAGGCTTTGCAGAACCGTCACTCGACACGTGAATACGCAGACAAGGATATTTCCAACGATGTACTGTCAATCGTACTTTGGGCAGCTTGTGGCATCAACCGTCCCGGAGAGGGAAAGATTACCGCTCCGTCAGCCATCAATGCGCAGGACATCCTGGTATACGTTATTCGTCAGGACGGCACTTATCTCTATAAGCCGAAGGACAACAGTCTGCAAAAAGTCAGCAGCAAGGACTTGCGTACTGCCGTTGCCGGCCGTCAGCGTTTTGCTGCCAGTGCACCAGTCTCACTGTTGCTGGTCAGCAATCACAACAAGTTCCCGCAGCAGAGTTCCTATGATGCTAAGATCCGCATGGGTGTTGTCGATGCGGGCTATGTGTCGGAAAACATCTGTCTCGCTTGCAGTGCGCTTGGTTTAAACACCGTGCCACGTATGACAATGGACACAGAGACACTGAAGAAAGAATTGGGACTTGATGACAACTATGATCTTGTACTCAACAGTCAGATTGGTTATCCGAAAAGTAAATAATCATGCAGCTGTTATAGTTTATGGTACAGCAAGTAGCATTTAAGTTAAAGCCTCAGTCCCGTGACTTCCATCTGATTGTTATATATAAAGTATATAAACCAAGCATATTATGAAGCAAGTAGTAATAGCCGTAATGTTTGCTTTGTTTACATTGAACAGTGTATCTGCGCAAACGAAGTATAAAGAGATTGACGATATTTCATATGTAAGTCCTAACGATACTTCTTCATACAGACAGGAGCGGTGTAAGTTGGATTTCTACTATCCTACTGATTCCAATCGTCCTTTCAAAACCATAGTATGGTTTCATGGAGGTGGACTGACAGAAGGATACAAGGATATACCTGGAGATCTGAAGAATCAGGGCGTTGCGGTTGTCGCGCCTAACTACAGACTCTACCCGCGAGCTCACAATCCACAATATACAGAGGACGCTGCGGAAGCCGTTGCTTGGGTAGTGAAGCACATTAAAGAGTATGGAGGCGATCCGAGCAAGGTGTATATTAGTGGTCATTCAGCAGGTGGTTACCTTACACTGATGCTCTGTCTCGATAAAGACTATTTGGGAAAGTTTGGCGTTGATGCAGACAGCATAAAGGGATATTTCCCGATAGGCGGCCAGACAGCCACACATTATACTATTCGTCGCGAGAGAGGTATTTCTTTCACCTCACCGATAGTTGACAAGTATGCCCCTCTCAACAATGTCCGCAAACTCAGTACAAGACTAGTGCTGATAACTGGTGACTGGAAGTTGGAACAGATGGGACGCTACGAGGAGAATCTCTATTTGAAATCCGTGCTTGAAGGTATCGGCAACCATGAGATACCTATCCATGAGCTCAGTGGCTTCGACCATGGTGGTGCCGGATGGCCAGGAAGAATACTAATGATGCAGTATATCTCTAAGGACAAGTGAAAAATTATAGAATACGATGGACTGATGGCCACGACCGGGAGTTTGAGGAGTTCCACGCTATTACAGAGAACTTCTACAACCAGCTCGTCGGTTGTCCTCAGAACAGACCGTCGTTTGTTCCGGGCAATCAGTCGAAAGACGTAAAATATGCGATGATAGTCTATTCGAAAGATGATGTCCCAGTGGCATGCTCCGGTTTGAAGGAACATGGTAACGGCGATGTAGAGATAAAGCGGGTGTGGGTGCAGCCGCCCTTCCGCGGTCATCACCTTGCGACATTCATGAAACATGAACTTGAAACTTTCGCTCGTGAGCACGGATATAAGCGGACGATGCTTATGACACGTGAAAGGATGGACTATGCAATCAAGCTGTTTGAGGGCTTGGGATATAAACGCATTGAGAACTATCCGCCATACCAGCACATGGATGACGCGGTTTGTTATACTAAAGATTTAAGATGAAATTCTGATGATACAGCAAGTAGCATTTAAGTTGAAGCCTCAGCCCCGCGGCTTCCATCTGATAACGGATGAAGTGCTCCGGAACCTGCCACAGTTGCCAAAGACGGGACTGCTTAATCTCTTTGTGCAGCATACGAGCTGTGCACTAAGCATCTGTGAGAACTGGGACCCGGACGTGAGAAGTGACATGGAGACTATTTACGATCGGCTCGTACCGGAAAATATGCCGGACTACCGTCATGTCCTCGAAGGCTCTGACGACATGCCCGCACACGCCAAGTGCATCATCACGGGTGTGAGCATCAACATCCCTATCACTGACGGGCGACTGAACCTCGGCACCTGGCAGGGCATTTACCTCTGTGAGTTCCGAAATGACGGAGGTGCCAGGAGAGTCGTGGCGACAGTGATAGGATAAGTGCCTTGGGCTACAAATCAGACTACCTTGGGGACGACAATACGCCCTCTTCCACCGCAGAACTTTGTGGTGAGGTCTATAATCTGCTGTGCGCCCTCACGAAGGTATTCTTCAGATGTTGTGGCATTGCCCTGGACAATATAGAAGATGTTTGTTGTCTCTTCGGTTACCAGCGTCTTTAGCACTTGGCGGATTTCAAGCCGGCACAGCACTTCATTGCTGTCATCAATATAGCTGTATTCATGGGCAGCTATGGGTACCGGACCATCGGCCCCAATGGGCTGGAAGTGTTCGGTGCCATCCGTAAACCGCAGGGTGACATTGCCATCCACCTTATCAATGTTATGAGCGCCTAAGGCGAGTTTTGTGTCCATCGACACAATATTATATATATCCACGGCCTTGTTGATGGAGGTCATTCCACCATGCTTGCGAAGCAACTTGATCAAATTCTCTGAGGCCGGGATGTTCTTCCTGCGACGGACACCCGTGTTGTCGTGAAGGATGTTATACCCTTCGAGGATAGGGTCTTGATGAACGTTCAAGTCCTGATAGCGGACAAGCAGTTCTTTTAGTTTCTCATCGCGGAAGGAGTTCCATTCCTCTGATGGAGTTGTATTGTCGATTCCTTCAATCACATCGAATAGAATCTTCACCCCTGCGTCCAATACATCTTTTGCTACTCTGAATTCCATAATCCCTATTTTTATGAGTCTCTCTTACTTATACATGCCATCAACACATGCCAACAAATTAGCAACTCTATTGATTGCAATGCAAAGTTAAGTGATTTATAAGGATTATGAAATACCAATAATGTGGGATTTTTTGCTTGTATGCGGGATTGAATTGCGAACTTGCATCTAACTTTCCGCCGTTAGGTACTTATACGCCCTCAGGTATTTGTTGAGCCTTGCCAAATCCTTCTCCGTCACTTCGCTGAGTCGCCGGATGTCCATATTGTCCTCCAAGTCATGTATCTTCACCTGCTTGGAGATGGGATTGAGACTGGCACGGCGGACGAACTCCTCATAGGTCTCATCATCCCGGCGGGAAACACCTAAGACTGCATCAACAATGGTGCGCGGGAAACCTTGCTCCAACAGATACTCCGGGGTGACGGAAGTATCCTCAATGGTGTCGTGGAGCAATGCTACGATCTTCTCCTCTTCCGTTGTGCATCGTTCTGCCACGCGGATGGGATGGAAGATGTAAACGGCTCCCGACTTGTCAACCTGTCCTTTGTGTGCCTTGGTCGCTATTTTCAAGGCACGCTCCAATAATTCGTGCTTCATATTAATACGTGTAAATCTCACCCGTCATAGAAGCATGACCATCGCTGAAGAAGCCACCTGATTTGCTTTTCTCAGAAAGGACGAGAACTATACATCCCTTTCTCTCGGCAGCAGCTTTCCTTATTTTCTTCAATGTCTTTTCACTGAAGTGTCCGGCTGTAATTGAGAAAGACCAAGTACCACTTGAATGCTTTTCTATCTGTCCCAGTGATTTTAATCCTAAGACTTCGTTTTTGTCATATACAACACGTACTTTCTCCCAATCCTCAGGACCGTTAACCTCAATTTTGGGAGACATCTGTTGCACTCTTCCACTAGAAAAGTCCACTTCTGATATAGCATTACGACTTATAATGTTCAGAGCGTCTTCCCCCTTATATGTAAATTTTATGAATTGATCACTCACTTCAAGTACCTTGCCGTTTGCTTCAGTTCCATTATGAAATTTAACAACGTCCTGTGCCATACCGGTCATACTGACAAGGATTAGCATTAAAAACAATATTTTTCTCATAATACAGTAAATTTATTATTTTACAGAGATGTTTTGTGCAGTTCTCGATTGATAGTCATTACTTCCTCAAGTCTCGTATTGGCTCATCCATATCAATGCTTTCCAATTTATCGTTATAGTAACCAGGAACGAGAAACATTTGGTTGTAACCGGGTACTTCTATGTAACCTATTGACTTGTAGTATGCCCGTAAGTTCTTGTTTGCCAGTTTTTCATCCTTCTCCAAATCACCGAATGCCATTTGTTTTTCAAAGGGTAATTTGTGAATTTCGTCCAGCTCAAACTGTAAGGGAAATGGATTCATGACAATCAGGCCACACCACGAACCGAATACCTTATAGTTATCTCTGATGACTTTTTTGGCGATGCCGAATCCTCTATATTTCGGCAATATCTCCAAGCGAGAGAAATAACATATATTGTCATTTCCCAATACACTGAACTCGCCCATTAGAGTGTCTATCAAATCTTGTTTGATCTGGTTTTCTTCCTCGTCGTAGATTTCAAGCAAAGGATTAGCAAAATCAGAATTGGAATCAAAGATATCGAAAATGGGATAGCCGACTTTGTATGCTTCTTCGAGAAGAAACATATATCGAGTTGCCTTACCCACTAAGAACTCACCGTCTTCATCGTTATCTGCTATTATATCCTCGTTAAACTTCAAGATGAAGTTTTCTTCTTCTCCGCAGCCGATGGACTCGGTACTGTATTTGAATTTCAAGAACGTATTCATATAGTCTCGTATTTTGCATTCGTTGAAGATGTGCAACAAAGTTACGACATTTTTTCGAAGTCTTGGCTTAAATAGACGAAAAAAGCCGGCACCATCTATATTTTGCACAGATGATACCGGCCCAACGCAATAGGATTTTGCTTATGTTATGCTACCAGAATATGTCTTGACTGATTCTCTCCATCTGTCCGGCTGACATAGTCTTCCTTCTTAGGCAGACGGATGCAGAGAATGCCGTCAGTCACCTTGGCCGTTATGTCGTCAGTTTTTACGCTCTCTGGCAGTTGTAACCGACGCTCACCACGGATGTAAGTGTGGTTGTGCTGCCAAGGCCAGTGAAACCTGTGACCCTTGTGGATGCGAAGACTAAGCACACCATCGTGTACCCTCATGTGGAAGTTCTTACGCTCCATACCAGGTACAGCCAACCCAATGGTGTAACCGCCATCATCCTCCTTCACATTAGTGGGAATCTTTGAGAAGCGTGACCAACTGTCCATCTCGTTCCAAAGTGCGTCCATCATATTATCGAATGGTCTCAACATATTCGTCATCATAACACATTTCTCCTATATACTTTTTTGTTAGACATTGAATAAAAGTGAAAAAGGGGACTGCCCCGAAGAGCAGCCCCCATGTTTCAGAGCAGAACCGAAAGCCGGTTAAGCGACTTCAATCTTCTTTGTCTCCTTCTCTGCCTTTGCCGTGCGAGGAAGCGTGATGTGAAGCACACCGTCAGTAACCTTAGCCTCAATCTTGTCTTTCTCCACGTCGTCAGGCAGCGTCAGAGCCTGCTCGTAATTGCTGTATGAGAACTCGCGGCGCAAGTAGTGCTCCTTCTTGTTCTCGTCTTTCTTCTCGTCCTTGTGCTCCAACTTGATGGTCAGGCAACCGTCCTTGTCAAGGTTCACCTTGAAGTCATCCTTGGTGGTGCCAGGGGCTGCAAGCTCAACTTCGTAAGCCTTGTCATTTTCCTTGACATTGATAGCAGGTGCTGTGACATTCATGCGCGGCATCCAACTCGTGTTCAACATATCGTCGAAATCATTGTCAAGCCAATTGTTCATGTCTCTTAAAACTGGATATAACATAAGTCAAAACCTCCTAATTATCAATTGATTCTTTATTTATCCTCGGTTCATCCATCGTCCTCAGGTTCCTTTCGTTACCCTCGTCCGACGGCCGAACTTCACTAACCATCAATGCAATATCCGTGCCTGTAAGCAATTGGTGACAAATCGTGCCATCATTGGCAGCAATGCTTAAAATATTTACACTTTACTGACAACAGTGGCACTTGGCGGAGTCAATTAGCAAGTGAAAATTCAGATTAGTATGTAAGATCAAATTATATGTAGCCAAGCAAGAAAAACAAGCAAAATATAGAATGCTGTTAATCCGAGAATGGGTAAAACACGATAATACAATCCTTCTCTTGCCAATCTTTTCTTTTCTTCTTGATGCATTACTCTATACGCCTCTATTAAAGTTTGTATGTATTTCTTTTTTTTCAGTGTTATTTCCTGTATTGTTACAGTTAAGAATGTGATAACTAAAATAGGTATGGACAATGCGATAGCATTGATATGTAGCACAATAGCACACAAGCGCATAATAATAATGGCAATAGCAATCAAATGATAAAAGGATATTACCCATATCATTAAATACATTCTACTAACATCTATCTCTCTTGAATTCTTTTCATATCCATAAAACTCAAAAAAGAGCATTTTTTCGAAAATCCAACGGACCATTTGCATAATAATATATTTTAATAGAACGGCAGAGTCAATTAGCAATTCTTGGTTCTATTCTTCTATCTCGGTGAGTGCTCCTGTGGTAGAGTCAATGATAAAACCGCGAACAATGATGTTGTCGGGAACGAGTGGATGGTTCTTCACCCGTTGCATCGTCGCCCTCACACTCTTCTCAGTGTCTCCAAAACCGTCAAGCCACTGGCGGAGGTCGATGTGCTGTTCCACTTCCGTTACCTTGTCAGCGTCAATCCGCTCTCGAATCAGATGCTCCATGTGCTCGCCGGTCATTTTTCCGGCACCACAATCGGTATGGTGGATGAGCATGATCTCCTCAATGCCCAGCTCATAGATGCCCACGATGATGGACCGCATGACAGCGTCGTAGTCGTCGAGGATGACACCGCCTGCCACCTTAACCATCTTCACCTCGCCATTTTTGATGCCTAATGCCTCAGGCAGCATCACACTCAGACGGGTGTCCATACACGTGACAATAAGCGTCTTGCCTGACGGCTTGCCATCGGTGATATGCTTTACGTAGCCCTTCCCGGCAACGAAGCGGCGGTTGTTCTCCAGTATTTCGTCAATCATAATTGGTGCGATATTATATTATTGGTAATTCCTTATTCTCACGTCGATGCCGGTTCCTCTGAGCAGATCGGCAACCTTCTGAATGGGAGTATCTGAGTAATGATAAGGGAAGAGCACCTTGGGCTTGATGAGCTTGGCGGCGCGGGCTGTCTGCTCAGGTGTCATGGTGAACGGCTGGTTGGTGGAGAGGAATGCCACGTCAATGTTTTTGACGTTCCGCATCTCTGGAATATCCTCGGTATCGCCGGAGATATATACACGGAAACCGTCAAGAGTCAGTATGAAACCGTTGCCCCTGCCTTTGGGATGATATTTCTCTTTGCCCGGAGTGGTGTTGTACGCCGGCACGGCATCCACCCGGATGTCATCAGCCAGCTGCAGATGGTCGCCATTGTGCATGACTTTGCCCTTGCCGATGATCTTGGCGCAGTTCGCATTCGTGATGATTACTGTCGTTGGTTTCTCCAGTTGACGGACAGCCACCGTGTCGCAGTGATCAAAGTGCTCATGTGTCACGAAGATGTAGTCAGCCTTGGGATAGGTGCTGTAGTCCGTCGTCGGCTTCAGGCCACGCACCGGGTCCACTTCTATCTCACGACCGTCAAACGTGATGCGGATGCTGCCATGTTTGATGGCGGTAAAGACAATCTCCTTGCCACTCCGGGTCTTAAACGTGTCTGTCTGGGCAGCAACGCTCTTTTGTACAGTATTTTCCTTCTTCCCTGTGCAGGCTGCGAAAGCCATTGTTGCCATCAGAAGCAACATGGTCAGTAATATATTCTTCTTCATCCCGATACATATTATTGGATATCACTTCTTGGTGTCCTTTGCCTTGCGCGCAAACTCGAACAAACTTTGTGGCAGATGGCAGTAGCCGTCGGGATTCTTGTCGAGATAATCCTGGTGATAATCCTCCGCTTTGTAGAAGTTCCGTAAAGGCTGGTTCTCAACAGCAATCTTTCCGTTGATGTGCTTCTGCTCTTCGACAAAGACCTCGTTGATGACCGCTTCGTCATCCTTGTCGGTGTAATAGACGCCGGTGCGGTACTGTGTTCCTGTGTCGTGGCCCTGCTGGTTGATGCTCGTAGGGTCAATGGCTTTGAAGTACATCTCTAACAAGAACTTCAATGATACCTTGTCGGGATTGTAAGTGACATGGACTGTCTCAGCAAATCCGGTCTTGTCGGTGCAGACTTCCTTGTAAGTCGGATTCTCGGTTGTGCCGTTGGCATAGCCTACCTCGGTATCTACTACGCCGTCAATCTGCTTGAAGTAATGCTCAGTGCCCCAGAAGCAGCCACCGGCCAGATATATTTCCTTCAAATTCTCTTTTTTCATATTGTTCCGTATTATGTTTTGTTGTGCATCTGCCTGGCATGATAACAGCAGCATTGCAGTCTGAATAACCACAAGGAGTGTACGCATGGGTTGGCGATATAGGCCACGAAAGGCAGATGCTGATATCATATTTCCAAATTTAGAAGTCATTGTTGACGATTTCCTTTCCGAAGGGTGCCAATGCCAGTCGCATCAGCCGGAAGTGCATCTTGCCCCAGGGAAAACCAACGATGGTGATGCAAAGCAGCAAGCCAAAACCAAGATGGGTCATCGCAATCCAAAAACCGCCGACGAAGAACCAAAGAATGTTCATGAACATGTTAAGACACCCACCGTCCTGCGACTTGTCAACAACATGCGAGCCGAATGGCCATAACGCAAGTATTCCCAACCGCATGGTAGCAATACCGAAAGGTATGCCGATGATGGTGATCATCAGCAACAGCGAGGAAATGAAATACTCGACCGCGATGCCGAATCCTCCAAAGATGAGCCAAACGATGTTTCCCAGTATCTTCATAAATATTGCCCTATTGATTAATGTTTTCGTCTCACACAATAAAACTGACCGCCAAAGCCGCAATAGCAAGCCCGCCCTGTTTGAAAAGAATCTTTGGATCGCTACTCCAAGTTCCGTAGAGAGCCACAAGGATGACATAGCCCAACAGCAGACGGCTCCAAAGCAAGTCCTGGTTGATGGCGGCAAAGGACAGCGCCACAGCTAACAAGCCATTGTAGACTCCTTGATTCTTCAGCAACGTGGAGATATGATGATTGCTCAGTTCATCCACGTCGATGTTGAACGTCTTGGAGGTATGGCGCGATGTGGTTGCGAACGTCTCCAAAAACATGATGTAGAGATGCTCGGCAGCCACCAACAAGATAAGAATGACAGTAAATAGGTTCATCATAAAAGTATCTTTTTGTTGCAAAGGTAATGAAAATCATGGAAAGCAAAGAATATGAAGTAATCATTATTTGACGATCAGCGGATTGTCAAAATGAAGATTGCTTTACATCATGATGGAGACATATAGCAAGGGCTGATGGCCAATTTCTTGGGGTTCATTTTCGGGTACCGGGGGTTCGAATCCTTCCGGGTACCGAAGGGCCAAGTCCCTTTTGAGGTACCGAGGGTTAGATTCCTACTGGTACCGAGGGTTCAAATCCCTTTTGGTACCGAAGGTTCGTATCTTCCCGGCATCGAGGGTTCAAATCCCTTTGGTGGGTACCGGGGTTAGATTCCTACAGGTACCGAGGGTTAGATTCTTACAGACAGGCTTACGATATCTTTTCCTAGCCACGGTAATTGTGAAGTCCCTGATCCTTTTCTTAGTTCTTAATTTACACTATTTCTATCTAGCTAAGATCATCAGTGCCATATCTTTGGCCATATTTTGCAATCATTCTTTCATAAGATAGTCCCGCAGTTTCTTGATGCCCGCCTCAAACTTCCGCTTGTTCGTTTCTCTTAGTTTTCGAATGTTTAGGAGCTTCCACTGCACCGAAGGGTATTCAGACAAATCACCTGCCGAACAAAGTTCCCAGTCCGGCTCGCCAAGCTCATAGGATAGCAAGAAGTTTTTGTCCTCATTATTCAAGCCGTCATGAATCATCTGGATTAAATCCTTTCTTGCCTGCTGATAATCTTCGTAGTCAAATTTCAATACCGACATGCCTTCGAACTGTTTTTCAAGTGCTTCTGTCTGGTCTATCTCGTGAGGCTGCAATGATTCGATTATGGGCTTGTCACTTCCAAGCAGACAGAGCATAAATCCATCTTTCACGTCGTCAAATGAAGACAGTGTCATATGTTTGCAGTCAAACAAGTCGCGCGGATGCTGCCTGCTGAGCGCTGCGGTTATCTTTCCACCATAGAGCTGGCTGAAAGAAACGGTACGAGCTTTGCATCCCATATGGAATTCTTCCCGTGCTCTTTCGCAAAGGGGCATGACTTCCGTATCACCGATAATTCCTCTCTTTGTGCCGTTTACTTCTATCTTTACAGTTGCCTCGCCCAATGTACACATTAATTTCCAGACTTTGGGCTTGGGAATAACCTTAATGCCTGGAATAGTTCTTTCCAAGTCTGCTTTTATATCCAGTAGTCTTGCATTTATTGTTCTGAGGCTCGTCTCCCTGTCTTGTATCGGGATGTATGTTATGTCTATGTCTACCGAGTATCTCGGCAGATTTTTATGGAATAGGTTGATGGCTGTTCCTCCATGCACAGCAAACTCCTTAATCTTGAATACGGATGGCATAATGCGTATCAGCAATTCCACCTGTTTTCTGTATTTATCCCTCATAGTCGTTTAATTCTTTTGGAACTGTTATTGAGTATTTCTTACTGAACACGCCGTTTTTCACCAGTTGCAGCTTTCCTGTCCCCATGTCTACCTTGTTTGTATCTAATTCCTCGAACCAGTAATGTCCGGCTTTTTCCGCCATGTACAGGAACATACGCTTTACTCTGTTGTTGGATGTATTCTCCAGCAAACGCTGTAAGACCTCAGAACGCAATGTTGTCAATTGCTCCATGATATAATAAAGGTCCAGATATGAATACTGTTTCGGTGCCAGAGCGAGGCACTCAAGAAAGGCCGACTCAGGCGAAGAAACATACAATGTGCCACTTTCCGTATCATGTTTGTTTACGTCTAAATCAGTAAATGCAGTGGTTGAGAATGTACGGAAAGTCATGTCATAGGCATCGCTCTTCATCCAAAGCGGCATTTTCTCTCCCTTAGGTAGGGATACCATCAGCAAAGGTTTGCCCATCGGGACATAATGGTTGAAGCCGGTATATTCCAAGGCAGAGACAGCTCCTATTCTCAGTCGTTTGTCTTGCTGATAATTATAAGACGCAAGGGCATCGAAGGCATTAAGGTGACTGCCTGTCCGGTACATGACTCCCTTGCACAGGGTGGTCAGCCACCCTGTATCCCTGTATCTTTTTTGCAGTTGCACTGAATAGCCGTTTTTCTTCATCCAGTCGGAGAATATCAACCCGGTTGGAGCTGTTGCGGCAAGCAGCTGGTTTATTTTCGTGCCAGAAGATATACTCATAGTATATATCAATTTCTCAATTTCAACTGCAAAGATAATCATTTCCTACTTATAAAACAAGAAGATAGTTGAAAATAAATCTCTGTAGTAAACTTTAAGTTGATTAACAGGAAGTAAAATCGGTTATTAGTTGAGAATATAATGACTTCATTGAGCTGCTTGACAATATTATCATATATTGGCATGAATCGGCAATAGAGCTCTGTAATGAGCTGTCGGAGAATAATTACCCTATTGTTATAACGGACAATGCTTTAAACTACAGTAAAATAGGTGTGTAGCGAAAATTCATATCGGACGAAAATAAGACGAAATCAGGACTATAAATTCTGTAATATATTCGCTTATTTCAAATAAAAGCATTATCTTTGCAATCTAAAGATTGTTCTGCTACATTATGCTACAATAAGATACAATTATGATACAATATATATTGTATCTAATATGTTGATTATCAGTGCAGATACACATAGCTACACATTTCGAGGCCTTTTTAGGTCGTGCGGAGTTCTGAAAGCGATGTGATTAAAATGTACACATTACATGAATTGGAAGTAAAAGATAGGCTCGTGAACATGTGAGGAGCGTGAATGAGCTCCAAAATGATGTCGTTTGTATGGCATAATAAGATGGCTATCCTCATTTTCGGGCCTTATTGGAGGGCAAGCCTGGGTGTAGGCTGCCTGAGAATTAACATTTCAAGTGTTAACAAAACAAAATAGAATTCTGTAACCCCGCTGTATATCAGCTATTTGAGGTGCTTCGTCCACGGACGATTATTGGACAGAAATAGGCAAAAATCAGCTTTATCGCTGACAAGACAACATTGATTATCAACGAGTTATGAGAGGGTGGTAGTTCACCTTTGTCTCCCTCTCTCTCCGCTTTGTTAAATTGTCTTAAAAATGCAGAACTAAGACAGAATAACAAAACAATGTAAACCCTGTGACTTTCAACAAGTTACAGGATTTTTGCTTTTCTGATGATTTAAGTTTATTCAACAGAAAATCAGCCCCTAATTCTTAACGAATGTAATAGCGGCTACAATTCGGCTACAATTTTTGTAAACTATTATTATTTGTAGCCGGA